>Ga0307440_1000241_pt1 | contig 26502 bp, 20 predicted proteins | sample SalMarWE160410MG_FD_202150 | JGI IMG/M metagenome (GOLD analysis project Ga0307440, IMG submission 202150) | Salt marsh sediment microbial communities from the Plum Island Ecosystem LTER, Massachusetts, United States - WE1604-10 | ecosystem: Environmental > Aquatic > Marine > Intertidal zone >...
AACCCCCGCACATTTATGAAAAAAATTTCGCGATTTGCTATTTTTTGCCGAACACATCATTTTATTAAACCCTCCGAAACCGGCATAATATTTGCTTAGGTCATAGACATGAACAAAAGTACAATCAACAGGTCAAAATTTGCTTTATTTTTGCTTCTTTCCATCCTCTTCCTTTTACCGGTTACAGGAAGAGGAGAGCAGGTAAAAAAAACCATTCTCTATATAAATTCCTACCACAATGGATACAAGTGGTCGGATTCGGAACAGAATGGAATAAAGTCAAAACTCGATAACGGCCCCTTCAAAATCGATTTGCAGATCGAATACCTTGATGCCAAAAGGTATAATATCCCTCCGGTTATCGAGAGCATCTATCAGGTGTTCAAGAGGAAGTACTTGCATGAGCATTTCGATGTAGTCATTGTCTCCGACGATGACGCTTTGCACTTCGCTTTGCGCTACCGACCCAAACTCTTTCCCGGAACTCCGATAGTTTTTTGCGGTGTTAACGATCTCAAAAAGAAGGACCTTGCAGCGGGGAATTTAACCGGCGTAATCGAAAGCTTTGACCTGACAAGAACCATTGACATAGCCCTCAAAATCCATCCGGAAAAACGGCGTATGATCGTGGTTGGTGATGAATCGACCGCCGGACTGGGCATTAAAAAGCAGATAGAGGCAATTGTCCCACGTTTTAAAGACAGGTTGAAGGTCGATTATTGGACCCAGTTCGATCTCGCCGAAGTTCAACGGAGGGTACATCGCCTTCCCGACAATACTTTCCTGTTTTTTATTCCCTATTTCCAGATCATCAATGATCGAACGTACACTGCCGAAGAGGTTATGAGCGCCATCTACGCCCATTCCCGGGTCCCGATCTATACCTCATGGGGATTTCTACTGGGCTCAGGAGCTGTCGGCGGCAGCATGATCTCCGGTGAAGACCACGGTCGGATAGCTGCTGGTTTGGCTTTAAAAATTCTTGAAGGAACACCTGCTGATTCGATTCCTATTATCAGGAAACCCACTGGAAGTTACCAGTTCGACTATACTGTTATGCAGCACCTGAAAATACCGGAAAAATTACTCCCGCCCGGCAGCACCATCATCAATGCCCCCAAGGTCTTCTACCAACTTCCCAAAGAACTGGTCTGGACCATAGGCATCAGTGTCCTTCTCCTTTTGGTCACTCTGATTTTCCTGGTTTCGACTATGATCGGCAGGCGACGGGTGGAGAGAAAAATCAAGGATCAACTCACATTCCAGGAAACCTTGATGGATACCAACCCGCAGCTGGTCTCCTGGAAAAATCTCGATTTTCAATACATAGGCGCCAACCGGACCTTTGCCAACTTTTTCGGGCTTAACGACCCAAGCGAGGTCATTTCGAAAAGGACCAGGGATGTTATTCAGGATCAGGAATATGTCCAATGGTCCCAAAATGCCGATGTCGCCGTGGTTAAAGACAAAGAAGCCTTTCGAAAAATACGTAAGAAATTAACCGATTACAAGGGAAACGAGGCCTGGATTGAGGTTAACAAAGTTCCCTTGCGGGATCAGTCCGGAAAAATTGTGGGCATCCTCAGCACCGCCGAAAACATCACCAGAGAACTCGACCTGGAAAGGCAGTTGTTACAATCTCAGAAAATGGAGGCAATTGGAACCCTTGCTGGAGGGATAGCCCATGATTTCAACAATATTTTAACCTCCATCATCAATTCGACTGAACTTGCCAGCGGGGATGTGGCACCGGATTCCCAGACCAGCAGAGACCTTGCAAGGGTTCTAAAAGCCGCCCGTCGCGGAGGGAGGGTCGTAAAACAGATTCTCGCCTTCAGCAAACCTTCCCAGGAGGGTTTCCGCCCCACCAATCTAACCTCGGTGGTGACGGAAGTAGTCGGCTTAATGGAGATTTCTCTGCCCGGAAACATCGAGATGCATTCTCATATTTCACCCAATGTAGGTTGTGTTCTTGCAGATCCCACTCAAATTTATCAGGCGGTGATGAATCTCTGCACCAACGCCTTTCATGCCTTGAAGGATGCGGGGGGCATACTGCAGATCAGGCTGGAAGATATTATGCTGGAGGCCGAAGAGGCGAAGATTCTCAACATCGAGGCCGGAGAATACATTCAGCTTACTGTTGCCGATAACGGTCCCGGCATTGGCAATGAAATCATAGATAAGATATTTGATCCCTTCTTTACCACCAAGGACAAGACCGAAGGAACGGGCTTGGGACTTTCTGTCGTTCATGGAATCGTCAAATCGCATTTAGGTGGCATGAAGGTGTACAGCGGCCAAAATCAGGGGACCACATTCAGGCTATTTTTTCCTAAGATTTTCTCGATGGACGATCTTCCGGAACAACAAAATATCTCTCCCGGGAAAAAAGAAGGCAGTATATTGTTTGTTGAGGACAACGAAGATCAGCTTCACACCACACCTCGGATTTTGGAAAATGTGGGATACTCCGTAACTGCCTTGGCTCTTCCCATGAAGGCCCTCGAACTGATCGAGGCCCACCCCGAGCGTTTCGACCTGCTTATTACCGATTACGACATGCCGGTAATTAACGGCGTCGACCTGATTCAGCGGGTTCATGCCTTAAATCCGGAGATACCGTCAATTCTCATCTCCGGAAGAGAAGATGCGATCCGGGCAGCTCACGCCATTCCTTCCATCCGACGGGTCTTTATTAAACCCTACGATACGATTGATCTGACCTTTACCATTAACACCATATTGGAATAGGACAACCATGGCAAATATCCTCATAATCGACGACGACCAGGAAATCTGCGAAACCCTCAGCAGCCTTGTCTCTCGGTTATCCCACACCTGTAACTGGGCGTATTCGTTGAGTTCAGGCAAGGAAATATTTAGGGAAAACTCGGTTGATATCATTTTCCTAGACGTCAGACTTCCCGACGGCAACGGCCTCGACCTCTTGCCTGAGCTTACGGATACGGCGGATCCGCCTGAGATCATCATACTCACCGGTAAAGGCGACCCGGATGGCGCGGAATTGGCGATCCAAGGAGGAGCCTGGGACTATCTCCTTAAGCCGTCCAGCGTCCGGGAAATCACATTGACTCTCAATCGGGCCTTAAAATATCGGCAGGAAAAGCGCAAAAAAGCCGAAGCCGAAGATCTGAAGATGAGCAAGGTCATTGGAACCGGCCCGAGAATGAAGGCCTGTTTCGAACTCATGGCCCAGGCAGCCCGGTCCGAGTCGAACATTTTGATCACCGGAGAGACCGGGACCGGCAAGGAGCTGTTTGCCCGAACAATCCATGAAAACAGTAACCGGTCGATCGGAAAATTCATCTTTGTCGATTGCGCTTCTCTTACAGAATCGCTTGTCGAATCGACGCTTTTCGGACATAGGAAAGGGGCATTCACCGGGGCTCAGGACAGCAGACTCGGCCTTGTAAAGCTCGCCGACGGCGGGACCCTTTTTCTAGACGAGATCGGTGAAATGTCTCTTTCCCTCCAGAAATCATTCCTGCGTGTCCTGCAGGAAAAAACCTTCCGGGCCGTGGGAGACACCGCCGAACAAAGCAGCGATTTTCGTCTGATTGCCGCCACCAATCGGAACCTCGACGAAATGGTCGACAATCATCTGTTCAGAAGCGACCTGCTCTTCAGGATTACCACCATGCGTTTGCCTCTGCCTCCTCTTCGCCAGCGCCCTGAAGACACCAGGGCCCTGGTTCAATTTAAAATTGCTCAGCTCTGCAAACAATATGGCATAGAGGAGAAAATCATTGATGAAAACTTCCTGGAAACACTTGAAAGCTATGACTGGCCAGGTAATGTCAGGGAACTGTTCAATATTATAGAACGTTCCATCATTGCGGCCGGTTCGGAAAAAAACCTCTTTGCCATGCACCTGCCACGGCAGTTGCGCATCCAGGTTGCCCAGAAACAGATCAGAAAAATGACCGGGTCGGAAGTCTTGTCCGATGGGAACGACCCCGACCAAAACGAAGATTTCCGCACCATCGGCCAGGAAATCTTCCGGGACATCTTCGACCGACCACTGCCATCTCTAAAGACCTTTAAAGGCGCCTCGGAAAAGATTTATCTCAGCGAGCTCATCCGTCAATGCGAAGGGGAAATATCACGGATACTGTCCGTCTCCGGTTTGTCACGTTCCCATTTCTATTCGCTATTGAAAAAATACGGCCTGTCGATTCAGATCGACGATCCCCGGCCATAACCTGGATTTACCTGTATCGCCCCAGAATAATAGAACAACCTGTCCTTTAAAACCAGACAATTAGCCTTTTTATTAATAACGCATCTGAAATTTTTATTGCTATTCGAAGCCTGCCGATCATGAACAATGGCAGTCAAGACAGAAAGGTTTAGCTCCTTACTCTCTATTATCATAAACATATCGATTCGAATTCACCGAAATTCCATCACCTCCGCCGACTCTCCAGTCAAAAAAAAGGGCAGTCAAACGGGTCGTCGTTTGCCAACCAAGCGCAAACGGAAGGTGTCCGAAAAAACAGACACCTTCCGTTTGCGTCCTCTTGATCATGCATTCACAGAAAAAAACCAATCCCCTCATGTGATCCTCTCGTAATCCGTCATCGCCTTTGATTGAATGACAGCCTTTTTGCTCAGGATAACTTTTTAGATTTATTACCAGACCTGCCAGGAGCAGCTCCGGCTGAAAACCAATTCCCTGCGTTACCGGTGATGAGCCTTTGTCTTTCCCCGCGACCCAGTTGCAACCGTTTCAAAAACAGTTTGTCCATTTTTTCAGACTGCCGAGAAAATCAAATAACTATCTTATATTACTAATATTAACAAGAACTACATTTTCCCAAGAACCATCCAGGAGCACGTTCTTCGAACTTGGAATCCGAATTTTCGTACAACCCCTACCCACATCCGTGCAGAAAATGGATCAAGGAAAGCAGGATAGCGAAATTACAGCCTTATTTTCGCTGATCAAGATTGGCACGCCTGTTGCTATATCTTTTTCCATTCGAGATACGCCCCGGCAGTAGCGATGCTTTTTACACTGACATGTAATTGGGCATCTTTGGATACCACTCGTACCGAATAATCGGTACATACAAACATCCACATCTCTGAAGGAGGGAATCATGAGGAAAAACTGGATTATCGCCGTAGTTCTTACTTTGACTCTGTCAACGTTTGGACTTTCGACCAGTCAAGCGGCAGCAAAACGCGAGAAATTTGGAATTGACTCGCGCCATCAATCGGCAGCAAGGGTCAAGTTCAAACCATCTACAGAAAAAATCCGTTGGAAAATGGTCATGCCATGGTCCAAAGGACTTCTCTTCTATGATATCGCCGTGCATTTTGCGGACAGCGTTCGGTTGGCCTCCGCCGGCCGGCTGGATATTAAGCCGTTTTCCGCTGGAGAGTTGGTCCCGGCCATGCAGACCTTCGATGCCGTAAGCCAGGGTTCTGCTCAGGTCGGACATGATTGGGCCGGTTACTGGAAAGGTAAAAACGAGGCATTCGTCCCGCTGGCAGACATCCCCTTCGGTCTGGACAGTGAAGGATACAATATCTGGTTGTATGAAAAAGGCGGCCTGGCCTTGGCCCAGGAACTTTACGGCAAGTTTAACCTGGAGGCCTTCCCCTGTGGCCAGACCGGCCAGGATATGGGACTCTTCTCCAACAAACGTGCCACCAAAATGCAGGATTTCAAGGGCCTGCGCGTCCGTACCGTTGGTTGGTATATGGATATTCTCAACAAACTCGGCGCCTCCGTCAGCCCGCTGCCCGGCGGTGAGGTGTACCTGTCCCTGGAGCGCGGTGTTATCGATGCTGCCGAATTCTCGGCACCGGCCATGAACTGGCCGATGGGATTTGACGAGATCACCAAATACGTCATCGAGCCGGGTGTGCATCAGCCCGCCAGCCAATGCTACATCTTCTTCAATAAAGACGCATGGAACAAACTGCCTGAGGATCTGAAACAGATCGTTCAAATCTGCGCCAAAGAGACCCAGCTGTGGTCCTATAACTGGATTCAGAATCTCGATGCCGAAGCCATCAACAAATTCGCTAAAAAAGTCGAAATCGTGCAGATGGACAAGGCAACCCTCCTTCAGTTCCGGAAAACCACCCACGATTATGTTGAGAGCATGAAGGCAAAATATCCCGAGGTAAAGAAGATCGTCGACTCTCAGCAACAGTTCACCAAGGATTTCGCCAACTGGCGTAAAGCCCGTGGTGGCGTTGCTCCCTGGCCTTACAAGGAGTATGAAAGCGGACAGATTTATCAATAAAGCTTACATATCGAACCGGCCTTTTATTAACGGTTTAATAAAAGGCCGGTTTCTTGAGCACCATTGCATTATGAGGGACATTCCAATGCTGAAAAAAATCAGCTCTGCAATCGATACATTTAACCGCAAACAGGGGGAATGGACTTCTCTGTTGATCATTCCCTTGAGTCTTATCGTCATCAACGAAGTGATGATGCGGTATGTATTCGATGCCCCGACCATCTGGGGATTTGAGGCAACAACCTTTCTCTATGGCATCCATTTTATGCTCGGTCTGGCCTATACGGACGTGATGGACGGACATGTGAAGGTGGATATCTTCACCTCCCGTGCCAAACCCCGCACCCAGGCCATCCTGACGATTATTACAAATCTTTTCTTTTTCTTGCCCGTATTTTCCCTAACGACAATCTGGGCCTGGAAATACGCTATTACATCGACGCAGCAGCTGGAGCACAATTCCACCAGCTGGGCACCGTCGATCTGGCCCATCAAATTAATCATGGCCGTGGCTTTCAGTTTCCTTCTGATACAGGGGATATCCACGGTTATCAAAGCAATCAATGAACTATCATCTGCAAAAAAGGCCTGATTTCGGCCTGGAGGTTTAGGTATGCACTTTAGTCCGGAATTTTTAACAGTGGCGATGTTCTTGCTCCTGATGCTGTCGATCACTCTAGGTCATCAGCTGGCATATACCATAGCCGCAGTTGCCACGCTAATAGGCCTGATCGACAACGGAGGAAATATAGCAGGGCTTTTTAACCTCTACGCCAACGACGTCTGGGGGTTGATGAACAACTACACGCTGGTTGCGGTCCCCCTGTTTATCTTCATGGCCCAACTCCTTGATCAATCCAAGGTTTCCGAGGGCCTTTTCGAATCACTCTATGTGGTTTTGGGTAAAGTTAAAGGAGGTCTCGGTCTGGCAGTCGTCGTCGTCTGCACAGTCTTTGCCGCCACGACCGGAATCATCGGCGCCTCCGTTGTAGCCATGGGACTCCTGGCCGCCCCGGCCTTGATGAGTAAGGGCTACCAGAAAGAATTGACCAGTGGTATCATCTGTGCTTCCGGAACCCTGGGAATTTTGATACCACCCAGTATCATGATGGTTGTTTTTGCCGGTCTGACCGGTATGAAAGAAACATCCGTGGGCAACCTTTTCGCCGGTGCCATTTTCCCCGGCCTTCTTCTCTCCGGTCTGTATTTCCTGTATATAACTATTCTTTGTAATGTAAATCCGAAGATCGGCCCGCCCATTCCTGCAGAAGAAGCCGCCAAATTCACTGCCTCCCAGAAATGGGGAATGACCCTGAAATCGCTCCTGCCGCCCCTTGCCCTGATCCTGATGGTCATGGGAACTATCCTGGGCGGTATTGCCACGGCAACCGAGGCTGCCGGCATGGGTGCCTTGGGTGCCTTCATCCTGGCGCTCTTCAACCGAGCCATCAGCTGGAAGGTTATTAAGGACGCCAGTGCCGCCACCATGAAAACGACCTCCATGGTCATGTTGCTCTTTATCGCCGGGACATTTTTTTCGTCGGTTTTCCTGAGCATGGGCGGCGGCGACGTTGTGGCCGATCTCTTTGTCGGAAGCGGCATGAATCGCTGGATGGCCCTGGCCATCATGATGCTTATCATCTTCATCCTCGGCATGTTCATAGACTGGACTGCCATATTGCTGGTAACCGTCCCGATTTTCCTGCCGATCTCGCAACAGTTGGGTTTTGACCCGTTGTGGTTTGCCATCCTGATGTGTGTGAATCTGCAGACATCATTTCTAACCCCGCCGTTTGGCTATGCTCTTTTCTACTTCAAGGGGGTGGCGCCGAAAGGCTATACGATGATGAATGTCTACAAAGGTATTGTGCCCTTTGTCGGTCTCCAAATAATTGGTATGATACTTATTTGTGTCTTTCCCGCACTTGCCACCTGGCTGCCGGCGTTCTTCTTCTCCAAATAAGTCCACCTGGCGATGCTCCTCTCAGGGCCGACCGGCGTGGGTCGGCCCTGGGGCCAGGCAAAAGTATTTAATGTCAGGAACCACTATCGTAGATAGAATCGTATTCCACTCATATAGGAGTAGATAATCATGCTGCCCAAATTTAAGACCATCCTCTACGCTACCGGTCTCGGCCCAGGCGCTCCCTATGTCTTCCGTTACGCCCTTGCCGTCGCCCGCCAGCACAATGCCAAAATCGTAGCCGTCCATGGCATGGAGCCCCTCACTCCTTTCGGCCAAAACCTGGTGGAACAATACATATCCCATGATATGTCCGAAGAGATGCACAAGAAGGCACGGGAAACCGTCAAGGAACAACTCCAGCAAAGGATGGAGCAACTCTGCACCATGGAATGCAACGGCAAAGCCGACTGCCAAAATATCGTCAGCTCTATCCAGGTAATCGAAGGGTATCCGGCTCAGGTCATCCTGGATGTTGCCGACAACTGTTCTGCCGATATGATCATCATGGGAGCGCACCACCACACAATAGTTGGTGAAGTCATGCTAGGTGGTACAACCCGTAAAGTTCTTCATAATGCCAACCAGCCGGTTTTAGTAGTGAAGATCCCGAAAGGAAATCTTTAAGAACTCCAGCAATCTATGGCATAACGCTCACCATGCTTTATCACTCTGACAGTTTTCCCCCTCTCCCTTGCCGGAAAACCACAAACCGTATCGCCCTCCGGTTTTTGAATTTCGGCAAGGGATTTTTGGGGAAATGCCGTATACTCCAATTCATATTTTTTATGCAGGATTACCACTCTTGTAGGATCATTTCATACTCCAAGGAAAAACAATGACCATTTCACAAACATCCGCTATAGCCGATAAATTTTCGGCCATAGTCGGTCCTGAAAATGTGCTGACCAGTGAAAACGATCGCTTCAGCTACTCGTATGATGCAGCCGTTCTCGATTCGGTGATGCCGGGAGTAATCGTGCGGCCGACCACGAGTGAAGCCCTGGGTCAGGTGGTGAAACTGTGTAACGACAATACGCTCCCGCTCACGGTACGTGGGGCGGGAACCAACCTTTCCGGAGGCACGATACCGAACCAGGGAGGCGTTGTCGTCTTGACCAACGGCTTGACCAGAATTCTGGAGATCAACGAAGAGGATCTCTATGCCGTCGTCGAGCCCGGAGTGGTCACCGCGAACTTTGCCGGCGTTGTGGCCTCTAAAGGTCTCTTTTATCCCCCCGACCCCGGCAGCCAGACCGTATCGACCCTGGGCGGCAATGTCGCAGAAAACGCCGGTGGTCTGCGTGGTCTTAAGTACGGTGTCACGAAAGACTATGTAATGGGGATGGACTTTTGGGATACCGAAGGCAACCTGATCAAATCCGGTTCGCGCACCGTAAAAGGAGTCACCGGGTACAATCTCCACGGATTGATGGTGGCCTCGGAAGGAACGCTGGGTGTTTTTGACAAGATTATCCTGAAGCTGATTCCACCGCCCCAGGAAGCTCGGTCGATGCTGGCCGTTTTCGACTCGATCGCTGCCGCCTCGGAGACCGTAGCAGCAATCATTGCCGCAAAAATCGTCCCCGCCACGTTGGAGATGATGGACAATTTCACTATTCGCACCGTCGAAAACTTCCGGCATGCCGGCCTTCCCACGGACGCTGCTGCCCTCCTGCTCATCGAGGTTGACGGCCACCCGGGCCAGGTTGCGGACGAGGCCGTCCGGGTGGAAGCCATCTGCCGCGAGCATAAGGCAAGGGAGCTGAAAGTCGCCGGGGATGCACGAGAGCGTGACATCATCTGGCAGGCACGCCGTGACGCCCTCCCGGCACTTGCCAAGCTCAAGCCCACCTGTGTTCTTGAAGACGCCACCGTCCCCCGGTCGAAAATTCCTGCCATGATTGAGGCGCTTGAAGACATCAGCAAAAAATTCGATCTCCCCATCGGTACCTTCGGTCATGCCGGTGACGGAAACCTTCATCCCACAATCCTCACGGACAAACGCGACAGTGAGGAATGGCACCGGGTGGAGATGGCGGTCGAAGAAATTTTCGCCCGTGCACTTGCTCTGGGGGGCACCCTTTCCGGTGAACACGGAATCGGAACTGCCAAATCCAGGTTCCTCGTCAAAGAGACGGGACAGGCCACCCTCGACTACAGCGCCCGGATGAAAAATGCTCTGGACCCCAGGAATATTCTAAATCCCGGAAAAATGGCAGGTTGAGAGGAAGATCATGACTGATATCAAAAAACTTGCCGAGATGTTTAGACGATTGGACGACCAGCTGGTCAACTGCATGCGCTGCGGAATGTGCCAGGCCGTCTGTCCCCTTTTCAGGCAAACCGGCAGGGAAACCGACGTCACCCGCGGGAAACTTGCCCTGCTTGGAGGTCTGGCCGACCAGTTGTTGCAGGACCCGTCGGGGGTCAATGACATCCTGAACCGTTGCCTGCTCTGCGGAACCTGTCAGGCCAATTGTCCAAGCGGTGTCCGGGTCCTCGATATCTTTCTCGAGGCGCGAGCAATTATGACCGGTTATTTCGGCCTGTCTCCCGCTAAAAAGATCATCTTCAAAAAAATGCTCTCAAACCCAAGACTCTTTAATGCGCTGACTTCTCTGAGCTCAAAATTTCAGGGCATATTCACCAAAAAAGTGGATAATCTTCTGGGTTCCTCCTGTGCCAGATTCAACGCCCCGGTGGTGGCGGATAGACATTTCAATAGATTGGCCTCCACTCCTTTTCGCAAACTGTATCCGACCCTTGATACACCTGCAATTGATGGAGGCCTGCGCGTGGCCCTTTTTCCCGGTTGCGTCGTCGATAAGATTTATCCCCAGGTAGGAGAGGCCGTAATCAAGATCCTCAAGAGAAAAGAGATCGGCATTTTCCTTCCCTCCGGCCAAGCATGCTGCGGTATTCCAGCGCTTACCAGCGGAGATAGGGATACCTTCACCAATCTCATTGAGATGAATATCAAACTTTTTTCGGACAAGCCTTTCGACTATCTGGTCACACCCTGCGCATCCTGTACCGCCACAATCAAGGAACTTTGGCCCACTCTCTCAAACGGGAATGAAAAAACCCGGGGAAAGCTTGCCGAGCTTGCCAATAAGACTATGGATATAACACAGTTCTTAGCAGAGCATTGCCAACCGGGTCCTCCCCTGGAAACCCCGGATAACCTGGAGTCTGTAACCTATCATGACCCCTGTCATCTTAAGAATTCACTTGGGATCACCGCTCAGCCACGAACTCTTCTAAAGGCCTGCAGAAAACAATTTATTGAGATGAATCAAGCTGGAACCTGCTGCGGATGCGGCGGAAGTTTCAACATTGCCCACTACGAGCTTTCAAAACAAATCGGCAATGAAAAAGCAGATAACATCATCGCCTCAGGAGCAAAAACCGTGGCAACGAGCTGCCCGGCCTGCATGATGCAGATGACCGATATGCTATCGAAAAAAGGCAAAGGCATTGCAGTCAGGCACGTGGTTGAACTTTATGCAGACAGTCTCGATTAGCAAAAGAGCCTTCCCACCCTCCGGTCGGTACCGGCACCCTCAACACCTCCCGTGTTGCCGATGTGAGTTGGAAGCAGGAGAAAAACAATGACTGACACGACAAACGCCGATACGGAACAAAAAAAACTCTGCCGATTGTTCGGCCAAAAGGCACAAGCCGTCTCAGCCGTGGTTCATGAAATCAAAGATTTCAATGCGGCACTAGCCTATACCGTTGATCTCTGCGGTAAACAAGGGGCTTGCAGGATAGCAATTTCCGGATGCGAGGAAAATCTTTCACCTCCGGCTGAGGCACTCTGCGACCTGAAACATGAAAAAATCGTAGCCGCCCCAGGTCTCGAAGCACATCTATATGCAAAACTTGAAAATATCTGCGCTGAAAACGGGTTTGCATGTATCCGATCAGATCTCCGCTCCCGTACGGAGGGCATCGACATAGGTTTTACCATAGCCGATCTGGCTATTGCAGAAACAGGGACCCTTGTCCTCAACTGTCCCGGCGAGGATCTTCGCCTGGCAACAATGATATGTGAATACCATGTCTGTGTCGTGCGAAAGGAGAGTATCGTCAAAGACGCCTTTGCCGCCGAACAACAGCTTCTTAAATATATGCACAAGACCCCCAACTACACCGCCTTTATCACAGGAGCCAGCCGCACCGCAGACATCGAACGTGTCTTGGCCCTCGGTGTCCACGGACCGCTTGAACTGCATATTCTTCTGGTGGAGGACTGATCATGCAAAATGCCAAGAATCTCAAAGAATACCGCAAGGAAATGCAGGAATCCCTGGACAATGATTTCCTTCGCAAGACCCTTGACACTTTTGCCGTGGCCTACCGGGCAGGCAGGGCCAAAGCCTTTGCCGACTTCGACGTAAGGCAGCTCATAACGGACGTTGCCGAGGCCAAAGATGCCGTCTTACCCCATCTGAATGAACTAATGGCCGAATTCAAGAAAAATGCCGAAGATGCGGGAGTCCACGTGCATTTTGCTAAAGATGCCGATGAGGCCAATGCCATTATCGTTCGGATCGCGGAAGAAACCGGCTCAAAGAAAATAGTCAAATCCAAATCAATGACGGCTGAGGAAACACTCTTAAATCACGCCCTCGAAGACCATAATCTCGAGGTCACCGAGACTGATTTGGGGGAATGGATCATCCAGCTGAGACATGAAGGACCGTCGCATATGGTCATGCCAGCCATTCATCTGTCTCGCTTCCAAGTCGGCGACCTCTTTACCGATGTGACGGGAACCCAGCAGAAACCAGACATCGAAAAGCTGGTCAAAGTTGCCCGCAGGGAACTGCGCGAAAAGTTTGTCGAGGCAGATATGGGAATAACAGGTGCCAATTTTGCCATAGCCGAGACCGGGACCATCGGCCTGGTAACCAACGAGGGCAATGCCCGCCTGGTCACGACCCTGCCTCGGGTCCATGTGGCCCTGTTCGGGATCGATAAACTGGTACCCAGCCTGAAAGATGCCTTGAAAATTCTCAAGGTGCTGCCGCGAAATGCAACCGGCCAGGCCCTGACATCATATGTCACCTGGATAACCGGTGCCAACGAATGTGACACTGCCGTTGACAAGAGGAAAATTATCCACTTCATTATCCTTGATAACGGCAGGACGGAAATGGCCAAGGACCCGCTCTTCTCGCAGATCTTCCGCTGTGTGCGCTGCGGGGCCTGTGCTAATGTCTGCCCGGTCTATCGCCTGGTGGGCGGCCACAAGATGGGGCACATTTATATTGGAGCCATCGGCCTCATTCTGACCTACTTTTTTCACGGTCCGGAAAAGGCAAAAAACCTGGTTCAGAACTGCATCAACTGCGAGGCCTGCAAGGACGTTTGTGCCGGAGGTATCGACCTGCCCCGTTTGATAAAACGGGTCCATGCCCGCATCCAGGACGAAACCGGACACCCACTTCCCAGCCTGCTGCTGGGGAAGGTGCTCAGAAATCGCAAACTCTTTCACACCCTTTTGCGTACCGCCAAGTGGGCCCAAAAACCGGTGGCCGGTCATGACGGTTTCATGCGGCATCTGCCGATGGTCTTCTTTAAAGAGCACGATTTCAAGGCCCTGCCGACCGTAGCCGAAACCCCGTTCCGCGACCGATGGCCAAAGCTGAAACAAGAGGTAAAGTCTCCAAAATGTACCATCGGCCTTTTCTCCGGCTGCGTTCAGGATTTTGTCTACCCGGAGCAGATGGAAGCCGCAGTATCTCTCTTTTCCGATCACCAGGTCGCCATGTCCTTTCCGATGTTGCAATCCTGCTGCGGTCTTCCTGTCCAGATGATGGGAGAGATGAAGGCCTCTCGAGATGTCGCCGTGCAAAATATCAGGGCCTTTGAGAAAGAAAAGGTCGACTATATCGTCACCCTCTGCGCCTCCTGTGCCTCCCACCTGAAACACAACTACCCCCTTATCCTGGCGGACGATTCGAAGATGGTGGCCAAGGCCCGCGCCTTTGCCGCCAAAATCATTGATTTCTCCTCTTTTGCCCATAACATCCTGGGGCTCTCCGGCCAAGACTTTTCAGGCGACGGCAAGAAGGCGACCTTTCATTCCCCCTGCCATCTCTGCCGTGGGCTGGGAGTCCACGAGGCGCCTCGCAATTTAATCCGTTCATCGGGTCTCGACTTTGTTGAGGCTGATGAGTCTGAAGTCTGCTGTGGCTTCGGCGGCACTTTTTCGGCCAAATTCCCGGAACTCTCAGCTGAACTTTTAGATAAAAAGCTCGACAATGTCGAGCGAACCGGCGCCGAAATCCTTCTCACGGACTGCCCGGGCTGCATTATGCAGCTTAGAGGTGGATTGCAGAAGCGGAGATCGAAAATTGTAGTTCAACATACCGCTGAAGCATTAGCCCAACGCAAAAAAAAGAGCTGAATCTCAAGTGTATCTTCATGTGAAAAGCTATCATTAAAGAAAGGGGATGAGGATGTTTCATAGTTTCTGGAATTATCTTGAAACCTTCGTTTTTGACTCACGGATAAGGCGGGCTGTATCCTCCCTTGTCCTTGTGATTTTTGTTGAGCTGATAATTTCAGCTATACTAATCATCTCTCTCTCCGACATTGTCAAATTTGCCGGAGACAGCCCGAAATCAGCCGCAATCATTTCAAATATTCACTGGAATATTGCCGTTGTCCTCATCGGCTTTGTTTTGATAACCCTTCTGTGTCTTTTCCTAGGAGCAATGATCGGTTATCTGGCGACAAAACCCATGAAACAGGTGGATGCACTTTTCAAACGTCTGGCAGAAGGCCATGTGGATTGGTCTCAAGATATTAAAGACCTTCCTTATCCTGAACTGCGCCATGTTTCCGTCGGTTATAATGCCTTTATGGCAGAAATCAGAGGTATCATCGAAGACATCAGAAAATCCGGCATCCGCATAGCTATCGGCAGCACCCAGGTTTATAAAGCAATCGATACGGCCGGCAGAAAAACCAATCAGCAAAAAGAATTTTCCGAGCAAGTTGCCGTCTCAAGCGCCGATGGGAACATCGCCATCAGAGAAATATCGGAAAACGCCCATTATGTCTCCGAAAATACGAGCGACAACTTAAATAAGATACGAACATCCTTCGAGGAGCTGGAAACTGTTGCTCAAAAGGTGGAGTCCATAAACAAAACCGTTGAAGGTTTCGGTGACACCATTGATGAACTGAATCGCAACTCCACAAGCATTATGGACATCATCGCCTTGATAAACGACATGTCGGATCAGACGAACTTGTTGTCCCTCAATGCCACAATTGAAGCGGCGAGAGCAGGGCAACACGGCAAAGGATTTGCCGTAGTGGCTGAAGAGGTCCGTAATCTCGCCAAACAAATCAAGCCGGCAACAGAGGATATATCAAACAAAATAAACACCATGCTTGCAACCGTTGATAGGACCAAAAACGAAAGCAATACCATTATCGACGCCAGTACCGAAGTCAACAACATCGTCAAGGAAACAGCCGTCAATTTCAGATCCATGATCGGCGATTTCGAAGAAAGCAACGAACAACTGCTGAAAATTGCAGCGGCTATCGAAGAATTATCCCTTACCAATAATGAGGTTAATACTAAGGTCGAGGAAATCCACAAACTCTCAAACGAAATTTTTGTCGATATGGAATCCTCCGGCAATACCGTTCGTGGACTTAATGAAATTACTGAAAAAATGCAGGAGACCGTATCCGGGTACAAGACGGGCCGGGGTGTATTGGATCAGGTCATCGATGCAGCTCGAAATCACAGGGACTACGCCCAGGAAGTCTTGATAAAAATAAAAACCCAAGGCATTGATATCTTCGATCACAACTATAAACCCGTCCCCAATACAAAACCCCAGAAATTTACCGCTGCGTTCACCAACCCCATCGCCAAATCCCTTCAATCCTACTGCGATGCCATCTTAAAAGAAATTCCCGGCTGTATCTATGCGCTGCCGGTGGATAAAAAAGGCTACCTCCCGACACATCACTCCCACGTGGCAAAACCGCTGACAGGTGACTACGAACGCGACCTTCTGCAAAGCCGTGACAAGCGTATCTATTTCAGCAACCAGACCGAGATTCGCCGGGCAACAAACATGACCCCCATGCTTCTGCAGACCTATATGCGTGACACCGGGGAAGTGATCAACGATCTGTCCATGCCCATGGTTGTGGACGGCAGACATTGGGGTGCGTTTATCCTGGGACTAAATCCTGAAATTTTCACTTCTTGATTTTATAAAATTGATTTGGATGAACACCGTATCCCTCCAGGCAGAGGCAAGGTTAACCCGCTTATCTCATTTCCAAAAAAAATTATTTAAGATAAAATAACGTGTGGCTACAGGCGGCAAATGGAAGCCACCAGCAAGTCCGCGGGCATCTTGAGGAAATGGTAAAAAGGGTTCTGGCCCTTGGCGTCAAAGTGAACTACACCCCTTACACCACAGTTTGTAATTTGCTGAGGAAATAATCATGCGACGGCATACAAACACATCGGATCTGCCTGATTTTTTATTGAGATCCACCCTGAGTGTCGCGTTTGTATCAGTCCTGTTATTGACTCCGTTTGCGGTTAACAATTTTATTCAGGGGCGCTACATACTGGGTGTGTTGACGCTGTTTATTTCGGTGCTCTGTACAATTAATGCGTGGACCTGTTATAAGGGTCAATACAATCTGGTCATCAACCTGTTTGGCATCGCACCAGCCATATCTATTACAATTGTATTGGCAACACATGAGCTAGGTGTAGCCGGCTCGTACTGGGCATTTCTGGTAGCGCTGGCTTTCTATTCCATACTTCCTGAAAAACTGGCTTTGATAGCCAATATTATATTTGCCGCTTGTATTATTCCGGTTGCCTGGAGTGTGCTTGAGCATCCGGTTGCAGTGCGTTTTTCCAGTGTGCTGCTGGGGATCAGTTTTTTTGCATTCCTTTCCATGAACGAAATTACCCGACAACATTACCTGCTTAAAGGACAGGCAATAACCGATGCTCTCACTGGGCTATATAACCGATCTCTGCTGGAATATTCCCTCGAACATGCAATCAAGCAAAGCCGCCGGACAGGTACCGCAATTACACTCATGATGATTGACATAGACAACTTCAAGAACATTAATGATGATTTCGGTCATGAAGCTGGAGATTCGGTTTTAAAATCCCTGGCAGAGGTTTTGACCAATAATTTTCGTGGCAGTGACATGATATTCAGAATTGGTGGTGAAGAATTTCTCGTGCTCATCCACAATACAGATGAACTACATGCTATTGATATTGCAGAAAAATTGCGTATAGAGATTGAGCAACTGTGGCTAATCCCCGGGCACACAGTAACTGTCAGTATGGGAGTTACCGGGATACAGCCGGATATGGGTTGGAAAGAATTGATGAAGCATTGCGATGAAAAATTGTATCGCGCAAAATCGAATGGTAAGAACCAGGTGTTTGCATAATACCCGGACTGGGACAAGGTTGTGTGGGGACAAAGAAACATCCCTGAATATTCCTTCCCACCAAACATCATCTTTGGAAAGATCCAGCACAGAGGCCACTCGTTCGGCAATAAAATGCACACCAACTCCACGGGCTTTCAAAGATATAAGATTTTGTAAGATATCGGTTTTTCAGTAAAACATTTTATCTAAGCCAATAGATTACCCTTTAAACTCACCGTCCCACATTGTATAACGAAAAAGGGCCAGCTGACAAAATCAGTCCGGTTTTACCGTGTTGCCTGGCAGGACTAGTCAAGCCAAGGGCCTCCTGCGCTTCTTTTTCCGTGAGAGGAAAATATTTCTTTAAAATCAAAAAGCACTGTGTAGAATAGGCTGCACGTGGTGCTTCCGACCTCTTGTCTCTGTAAAACTGCAAGACCTCACAGCCCACCCGAATATTTCTGGTATTTTGTTATCTTAAAATTGTTCATACTCAGGAAGATACTCTTCTTATGAATTCAAAGGCCCCGTGCGGCATACCAATTTTTCCTGCGACGATATTTCTTGTACTTGTTATTGCCTTTTGTGAAATGTATGTTGCCAAGTTCAGCGTACGGATATCGCCAAAACTGCAAGTTCCCCTGCTCATCTGTTACCCGGTTGCGCTCGTAATCGGAGGTCTGGGATATATCCGCCTCGGACAGCGCTTGGGGACAACCCCCAACTCCGAAAAACTGTTCAAAACTCTCTATGTCACGATTGCTGCAGCAACGGTGATCATATCACTTGCCTCACTGGTTATTATCAAACCGGAAACTCTGAAAGTAGACCGGTGGTCGGCGATATCCTATTTCTGGGACGCTGCGTTTGCCGGGCATTATCCATACAGTGTTGCAACACATATGCATAACGGGAATCATCCCTCAGGTCTGCCGGGACTCATGGTATTGGCTCTCCCCTTTTACCTCATGGGAGACGTCGGACTTATGCAACCATTTGGATACGCTTTGTTTTTTCTATTTTTTTTCTTTCTCTCCCCCTTGAGCGCGTATAAGAAGACCGGTCTTCTGGCCTTCTTCGTTTCACTGCCACCCGTTCTTTGGGAACTGACGGTCCGCAGTGATTTCGGAACGAATATTCTGCTGTTTTGCGGTGTTGTCCTTTTTTTGACAGAACGGAATAAAATCCCTGATGCTGTATTTTCCTGGAAAGGGATTATTTATAAAGCCATACTCTTCGGGTTTCTTCTATCAACAAGGCTGGTTCTTCTCCTTCCTTTCTTCCTCATGTCACCCGATCTGGTGGGAAAAAGAAAAGTCCTTGCCTTTTGGGTGATGACTGCGATGGTAACCGTACTGACACTTCTCCCCTTTTACCTTTGGAATCCGGATCTTTTTATGAAATGGAATCCTCTCATCCTTAACGGGAACAAGTCTCCACTTTGGGTTACAGCCCCTTCTTTACTCATAACAATTATCGGAGGATTTTATCTGAGATCCACAGGGGATAAATTTTTCACTGCAGGAGTTCTCTCGACCATTATAGTAGGTATTTCATTTTTCATAGGATTACAAAAGGAAGGGTTCCTGTCGATCCTCTATTCTCCGAAAACTTTCGACTTTTTTTACTTCCATACAGGACTCATCTTTATGTTCATTGCAATTGTCATTTACCTCCATACCCCTGTTCCGGAAACATCTTCCGATTTGCAAAAGCAGGGCCTTTCTCTACGATAAATTTTTTCTTATCCATTACGGAAGCCTTCCATGCTTCACGGAAAAATTGTTTTTACCCTTTAATTTCCTTTTTCCACATTGTATAACAATAAAGGAAAGTCAATAAAATAGGCATAGATGCAAAGGATTACACAATCAATGAGGAGCCGCCATGAATGACCGACACGCTGTTTGGAATTTTCTTGAATCTTCCCTCTTCGATGCAAAATTCAAGCGAGCCGTTACTTTCTCCATCAGTATTGTCATACTTATCAATCTGATTCTCTCTTGCATCGGGCTCTATTTTCTCTATGATATTTCCAACCTGGTGACCGACCCCGGAAATTTGGCTTCCATCGCCTCCAATGCCCGATTGTGTATTATCATCAACATCTCATCTTTACTCATTATTACCGTTCTTTGCCTGATCGTCAGGAAGATGCTCGCCTATCTCGCAGTCAAGCCATTGAACGAGGTAGATGCGATATTCAAACGCCTGGCAGATGGTCATGTTGACTGGTCGGAAGACATCTCTGATTTACGGTATTCTGAACTGAAAAACGTCGCTAAAGGCTATAACTCCTTTATGGCCAACCTCCGAAGAATCATTGAAGATATAAGAAAGGCTGGTATTCGAATTGCAATAGGAAGTGCCCACGTGCTGAAAGCAGTCGAAGTGGCAGGAGATAAAGCCAGTCAACAAAAGGAGCTTTCCGATCAGGTATCCGTCTCCAGTACCGATGGCAATGTGGCCATTAAAGAGATATCGGAAAATGCTCATTATGTCTCTGAAAACACTGGAGATAACCTCAAACAAGTCCGTACTTCTTACGAAGAGCTGGAAAACGTTGCCCAAAAGGTCGAATCCATTAACCAGACTGTTACAAGCTTCGGCGATACCATCGATGAACTTAATCGGAATTCGGCCAGCATCATGGATATCATCGCCCTGATTAACGATATGTCCGACCAAACCAATCTCCTTTCCCTCAACGCTACCATAGAAGCAGCCCGAGCAGGTGAGCACGGAAAGGGGTTTGCCGTTGTTGCCGAAGAAGTTCGTAACCTGGCCAAACAGATCAAACCGGCAACTGAAGATATTTCCCACAAGATCAACAACATGATAGCAACGGTTGATAAAACCAAAACAGAGAGCAACACCATTATCGATGCCAGCATGGAGGTCAATACTATCATCACTGAAACGGCCGTTAATTTCAAATCCATGATCGGCGATTTCGAGGAGACCAACGAACAGCTCTTGAAGATCGCGGCAGCCATCGAGGAATTATCGTTGACCAACACCGAGATCAATGAAAAGGTCGGCAATATTAATATCCTGTCCAACGAGGTCTTCACCGACATGGACTCCTCGGGACGCACCGTCCAGGAACTCACCGAAATTACGGAAAAGATGCAAGAGACGGTCGCCCAATATCGAACGGGGCAGGGCATTCTCGACGAGATCATTCCCAAGGTGCAGAGCTACAGAGACCATGTTCAGGATATTCTGCTTTCCTTCAGCAAAAAGGGCATCAATGTCTTCGATGAGAATTACAAACCCATCCCCAATACCAACCCGCAAAAGTTCACAACTGCATTTTCCGATGCCATGATAAAGGAATTGCAACAATACGTGGATAAAATCCTGAAGGAAATTCCAGGTGGCATCTACTCCATCCCGGTAGACAGGAAGGGCTATTTGGCCGTGCACCACTCCCATGTATCCAAGCCGACGACCGGCAACTACGAGGTGGATCTTGTACAAAGCCGAAATATGCGCTTCTTTTTCACCACCCAGTGCGATATTCGCCGGGCGACAAGTACTGCTCCCATGTTGTTCCAAACCTATATGCGCGACACGGGAGAGGTATTGAACGATCTCTCCATGCCGATCACGGTAAATGGAAGACATTGGGGCGGATTTATTGTGGGACTGAAACCGGAGACTCTGACCGAGTAGAAAAAAAGGGGTTCATCCGGTTTGAGCGTACTTTTGTAGAGCTGAAAGGAACAATCCGGCAGAGGGCATCGCTTCCGGACGCTAGTCTGCGGCCTCATCGCCGGTACACCACGGCTGACGGAGGCCGTCCCTGGCCTGCTGTCAGGTGCGGACGGCCTATCCGCACCCCTCCGGGCCTTATGTGGAACACCTTCGGGCCTCCGCCTCCCGCGTTTATAGATTGTTACTCTTAATCCGGGAATGAAGGAAAAGGGAGAGGTCAGGTCTCCCCGAAGTTGACCAAACGCTCCAAACGTTGCCATACCTTTTTAACCGGCAGATCATGCAGATTCGGTTGTTCGATCCAACTGAACCTTCCATGCTGGATTCCTGAAAAGACGGCCGGGATATGGCGGCCGAACAGTGCGAGGCCCGGAACCTGAAGGTGGACGGCGATATGAGTCGGCCCGGTATCATTGCCCACAACGAAAGAAGCCTTTTTGAGCACACCCGCAAGCTTGAAGATATCAAGGAAGCTGCCCTCCTTGTCCAGCAGTATGCTCCCCCCGGTCAAACGGCTGAGTTCCATCTCATCGGGTCCTGGTATGGTAACAACCTGCAGGCCGGAATCCATGAGCAGGCCGGCAAGTTCTGCGAAATACGGCCAGCGCTTCTCGGGATGCCCGGCAGACCCTCCGGGAATAAGAACCGCAAAAGGGGGAGTAATACCCGCCCTGGCAAGAATATCATCAACATCGTCGGTCATCCACGTCACGTCACAATGTTGGGTATGCTTAACCATAACCCCTGCCTTTGTGAGACCAGCGACAAAATGGTCGGCGGCGCAACAGTCTTGAGACCTCTTACAGTGCCAAGTGCAGCCGGTTGCGCCTCCCATCCATGGTGTACCTTTCAGGAAGAAATGATAATAGAAATGGGTCCTCCCAACCTGTTGCAAATCGTAGACCCTGTCAAAATGCTCCTGACGCAATCTTTGCCTCAGCTTAAGCATCCTCCCCAGGTGCCACCGACTGTCCCTTGGATCTATTGAAACCCTGTCCACCCAAGGGCAACGTTCCATTAGCCTTTGGTACGAAGGGGTAGTCAAAACGGTTATCTCATCTTTTTCATGATGCAGCCGAATGTCGTGCATTGCTCCTTCGGCCTGCACGATATCACCCAAGGCACTTAATTTTATAACAAGAATTCGCAGCATTTCTGCATCAGTCATCCATCCCATACGACTGGTAGGATTTTTCCTCGATTACCGAAGAATCGAGAAGCGTGTTGATTTGATATTTCAGCGCGGCACGCTCATCGTTGTTTTGATAGACCGCACGAGCCAATTGTATGAATTCCCGACCAAAATCCTGTCTTTTCTCACAGACCCTGATCGCATCCTCAATGTCCCACAGCCGTTCATTCACCCGGCGAAGCGCCGCAGTCAAATCATCAAGTCCCGGGACACTTTTGATCTCTTTATTGCGGATGGAGATAAGCTGTGAAAGTTCATGTCGGATGTTTTCAAGTTTTAACTCATCCGTAATCCGCTCACTTTTTATCTGCAGAATAGCTATTTTATCAAGGAGTTCCCCCAACGAAACAGGGACAAACAAGGACATAATTTCTCCTTATCACATACTTCATATTCGTCAAACAACCACATATCAAATGGAGCCGTTTCCAGCTCAACAATCCCGCATAACCATCTAGACTGCCAAGGGATCGGAAGAAACTTTCTATCCAATTGCACTCTACAGCAACCACAGGAAAGCTAGGGCTCATGCACCATCGCTGACCTGACATTATCATAAATGCATACAAAAATGTCAATCGCAACAAATCGTTTGTATAGACACGCACAGGCTCCTATTACGCCAAACCAGCTGGTGCATTTTCCGCATCCGAATCTCCCTGTTCCCGTCCCCATCCGCGAATAAGAACCACAGCACCACTCCTCCTTGGAACTATTGAAAATTGTATTTTTTCCCCCACATTATCCGTTGATTTTAGGGAGTAATAATTAAAAAAGATCATCAACAATACTTCTTTTCTCTTGACAAGGAGAAAAAATATACACTATTAAAGCAGCCGTAACGCCGTTCTTTTGTCATGTATAAAAAAGAGTTGCGTTAAAAATCATTCTATCTTATTCCATGGTGTTATTTGTAAAAATGAACAATAATGCCATTCTCCAGCATTGGGGAAAATAGGGTCCTTCAACAGATAACAGCGTGGCGGTAGAGAGTCACTCACTGTTATAATGGAAGAATAGCTCTTTTTTTAGACAAAAATCACACTGCAGTAATACTAGTAAAGTTGTTGCAGCATAGTTTCATAACCGTCGCTTGATAAGCCTTTGCCATACTGAAACGAGGGAGTTCAAAATATGTCCTTTGACAAGAGAGAATTTCTGCTCAAGAAAAAAGAAAAGATTGCCCTGGGTGGTGGACAAAAAAGGATCGACAAACAGCATTCCCAGGGAAAAATGACGGCTCGGGAGCGCCTCGAATACCTTTTTGACGATGGAACCTTTGTCGAGCTTGATGCCTTCGTAAAAAATCGATGCACGAATTTCGGCATGGACAAACTTGATCTTGAGGGCGAATCGGTGGTAACCGGCTACGGCAAGGTGGACGGCAGACTGGTCTATGCCTTTTCTCAGGACTTCACCATAACCGGTGGAGCCCTTGGTGAAATGCATGCCAGAAAGGTCGTAAAGGCCATGGATAATGCGGTCAAAGTCGGAGCACCGGTTGTCGGTTTGAACGATTCCGGTGGAGCACGTATCCAGGAGGCGGTTGATGCCCTCTCCGGGTATGGAGATATCTTTTTTAGAAATTCCATCTATTCCGGGGTCATTCCCCAGATCTCGGCCGTCATGGGACCCTGTGCCGGAGGGGCCGTCTACTCCCCTGCGCTTACCGATTTCATCTTCATGGTGGACAAGACCGCCCAGATGTTCATCACCGGCCCCCAGGTCATCAAGGCCGTCACCGGTGAACAGGTGAGTGCGGAAGATCTCGGTGGGGCTATGACCCATAACAGTGTCAGCGGTAATGTGCAGTTCATCGCTGACTCGGATAAGGACTGTATCGACTCCATACGCAGACTGCTTGGCTATCTGCCTTCAAACAACATGGAGATATCGCCGGTTTTCGAGACCGACTTGGATCCCAATCTGCAGATCGACGAACTCAACGACATCATACCAGACAGTCCCAACAAGCCCTACGACATGCATGACGTAATCACCGGCATCGTCGATACGGACAGCGTGATGGAATACCAACCTTATTTCGCAAAAAACCTGCTTACCGCGTTTGTCCGGGTTAACGGCAGGTCTGTGGGTGTTATCGCCAATCAACCCAACGTAATGGCGGGTTGTCTCGATATGAACGCCGGAGATAAAGCCTCACGCTTCATCCGCACCTGTGATGCCTTCAACATCCCCTTGCTGACCATAGTCGACGTTCCCGGTTTTCTCCCCGGAACCAATCAGGAATTCGGCGGCATAATCCGCCATGGGGCCAAGATCCTCTATGCCTACAGCGAAGCTACCGTTGCCAAGGTGACCCTGATCACAAGAAAAGCCTATGGCGGAGCCTACGTGGCCATGTGTTCCAAATCCCTTGGTGCCGATATGGTCTACGCCTGGCCGACCGCTGAAGTTGCGGTAATGGGCTCTGATGGTGCCGTCAATATCATCTTCAAAAACGATATTGCAAAGGCTGAGGACAAGGCAGCAACCAGGCAGAAGATCCTGGAAGATTACGCAGCAGAGTTTGCAACTCCCTATAAAGCGGCAGAGCGGGGGTTTGTGGATGACGTCATTGAACCGCACACCACAAGGCAACGCATCATCGACGCCTTTTCCATGCTGGAAGGGAAGAGGGAGAAACGACCCGCCAAGAAGCATGGCAATATTCCACTTTAAGACAGGAAAAGACGATGGCAACAGACATCTTGACGCAACTGGCAAACCCGGAAACGATGAAGGCCTTGACCTTTTCACAGAAGATGCAGGGAGGGCTTTTAGTCACCGTTTTCGGTATGGGGATAACCATTCTGGCGCTGGTCGTTCTCCAATTTGTCATGGGTATTCTGGCAAAATTTACCGTCAAGGCTGAAAAAAAGCATCGGGCTCCGATTGTGACCGCCACCACCACCGGCAAGGCTGCCCAACAGCCGGACAAAACCAAGGACGAAGAGCTGATTGCCGTAATCTCGGCCGCAATTGCAGCACAAATGCACAAAACAACCGGCGAGATACGCATCCGTAATATCAGGAAGACCGAGGAACCTTCTCCCTCCTGGAACAGGGCGGGAATCCTTGAACAGATGAACACAAGACTCTAAACGGCAGGTGATTGAATATGAAGATGTTCAAAATTCGCGTAAACGGCAATGAGTATGAGGTTGAGGTTGAGGAAATCGGAAACAAACCAGGTGCGGCTCCTGTAAAAACTGTCCAGGCCCAACCGGCAAGACCCGTTGCCAGCGAGAGTCCAAAACCCAGTACCACTCCGGCCGCGCCCGCACCCCAGGTGCAGGAAGGAGAACAAACTATTGTGGCTCCAATGCCCGGGACCATCCTCGACATTAAGGTAAACGCCGGTCAGAAGGTTGCCAAGGGAGAGACCTTGATGATTCTCGAAGCCATGAAGATGGAAAACGAGATCATGGCACCACATGATTGTACCGTCGTTCAAACCAATGTTGCTAAAGGCGCCTCGGTCAATGCCGGGGACATCCTGCTTATTCTCTCCTAGCCCACGGGATTCCGGTATGTATATAGCCCTAACCCATTTCATTGACAGCATGGGTCTGTTCAGCCTCAATCTCGGGGCAGTCCTGATGATCGGTATATCCTGCCTGCTGCTTTACCTGGCCATCGTAAAAGGATTCGAACCCCTGCTTCTTGTTCCCATTGCCTTCGGTGTGCTGCTGACCAACCTGCCGCTTGCAGATATGATGGCCTTGCCGATTATGGAAATTCACGGCAAAGTCTTTGAGACCACCCAGCCGGGTGGATTAATGTACTACCTTTTCCAAGGTGACCATCTGGGTATATTCCCTCCCCTGATCTTCCTGGGCGTTGGTGCCATGACCGATTTCGGCCCCCTGATCGCCAAT
>Ga0307440_1000242_pt1 | contig 26470 bp, 24 predicted proteins | sample SalMarWE160410MG_FD_202150 | JGI IMG/M metagenome (GOLD analysis project Ga0307440, IMG submission 202150) | Salt marsh sediment microbial communities from the Plum Island Ecosystem LTER, Massachusetts, United States - WE1604-10 | ecosystem: Environmental > Aquatic > Marine > Intertidal zone >...
CGCCAGGCCCCCGGTCCGGCCAACCATCCTACCCTCCGGCGCCGGCTGCCACCCTGCCGGGCTCCCGGGCGTGGAGACGCGTCTGCACCGATACGTCCTGGCTCAGGAGCCGCTCCAGCTTGTGCCGCGGCACCATCACCTCCATCTCCCATCCGCCTTCGCGCGTCGGCCGGTCGGAAACCACGCGGGCATTGGCAAAGAACCAAGCCCGGAGCCCTCCGTCCAGCGGACCGAGCGATACCCACTGGTGCACATGGTCTGCCTGAAAATACTCCGCTGCGGCTGTGATCAGGAGGTCGACCCCCTCCCCTGTCGCCGCCGACAGCCAGATCCGCTGCACCCGGCCCTGGGCGTTACGATCGACCTGCGGGTGAGCCCCCGGCACCAGGTCAATCTTGTTGAACACTTGTATCTGGGGAATCTCCCCGGCCCCGATCTCCGAGAGCACTCCCTCGACGTCGCGGATAGACGCAGAACGCCTGGGGCTGGCGGCGTCCACAACGTGCAGAAGCAAATCCGCCGTGCGCGTCTCCTCCAGGGTCGAGCGGAATGCGGCAACAAGCTCGTGGGGCAGGTGGTTGATGAATCCGACCGTGTCCGCGAGGATCACGGAGTCGCCTCCTGAAAGCGGCAGACGTCTCAGGGTCGGGTCGAGGGTCGCAAACAGCTTATCGGCCTGGTACACCGCGGATCGCGTCAGCCGATTGAACAACGTCGACTTGCCTGCGTTCGTATAGCCCACGAGGGACACCGTCGACAACTCCGCCCGACTGCGCGCCCGCCTCCCTTGCGAGCGTTGGGCTGTGATGCGCTCAAGGCGCCGGCTAATCACGGCAATGCGCTTCCCAATCAACCGACGATCCGCCTCCAGCTGGGTTTCTCCGGGACCGCGCAGCCCGATGCCCCCCTTCTGCCGCTCCAGATGCGTCCAGCCGCGTACCAACCGGGTCGACAGGTGGCGCAGCTGGGCCAGCTCCACCTGCAGCTTGCCCTCGAAGGAGCGCGCCCGCTGGGCGAAGATGTCAAGGATCAGACCGGTGCGGTCCAGCACGCGACATCGGAGGTGGCGCTCAAGATTACGCTCCTGAGCCGGTGACAGGGCATGATCGAAGATCACCAGCTCCGCCTGCTCGGCCGCGACCAGGCCCTTCAGCTCTTCCGCCTTACCCGAGCCTATGAACAAGCCGGGGTCAGGGACCGTGCGGGACCCGCCGACCAGTCCGAGCACCCGGGCACCTGCGGCGTCCGCAAGCTGGCGGAACTCGTCCAGCTCGGCTGCGTCGGTGTCGGCGCCAAAATCGAGGTGAACCAGGACGGCTCTCTCCCCTGCGCTTGGACGCTCAAACATGTGCGCCGGCGACGGTGTCCTCGTAGCTTCGGGGGATTGGCTTCACTTCGGGGTGGACCGGTCGCGACGGATGGTCGCGACCATTGCCTCAGACGTTCCCAGGCTCCGGCTGACCTTCGGCGCTGGGAACCGGAAGCTTGACGTTGCGGGAGGGGACGACCGTTGAGATTGCGTGCTTGTAAATCATCTGACTGACGTTGTTCTTCAGAAGAACAACGAACTGGTCGAACGACTCGATCTGCCCCTGGAGCTTGATTCCGTTCACCAGGAAAATCGAGACGGGCACGCGCTCCTTACGCAGCGCGTTGAGAAACGGGTCTTGTAGGCTCTGCCCCTTGGACATGGGTTATCTCCTTGTTTTATAAGTAGGGACCCGGATCGAACACAAGGCGCCGACAGGCCGGCGCCGACAATGAAATGATAGCGTAGCATAGCCCCCAGTTGATTTCGCCTGAGTCATCGGCACGCCGCCTCGATAAGGTCAAGGGCCTGGGCCAAGGGCGCTTCGCTCGTGGAAAGCCAGACGCATTGCTCGGCGCGAAGCCAAGTCATCTGACGCTTGGACAGCTGTCGCGTGGCAATGATGCCGCGCTGCACCATCTCGCCGTACGTATAGTCCCCCAGGAGGTATTTCAACATCTGCCGGTAGCCCACCGACCGCATCGAGGGCATGTGGGGGGTCAGGTCCCCGCGGGCCCACAGGCTGCGGACCTCCTGCTCGAGCCCCAGGTCCAGCATGCCCAGGAACCGCCGCTCAATGCGGCGGTGCAGGGCCGTCCTCTCGGTTGGCCCGTGGGCGAGCTTCAGCAGGCGGAAGGGAAGGTCCGGCGACTCGCCACCCTGGTCCAGGAGCACGCTCATCGGAGCTCCCGTCACCAGGTAGACCTCGAGCGCCCGCTGGATGCGCTGCGGGTCCCGGGGATGGATCCGCTGGGCCGAGGCCGAATCCACGGCTGCGAGCCGCCGGTGCAGCGCTTCCCAGCCAAGCTCCGTCGCCTCCTGGGTGATCTGCTCCCGCAGATCCGCATCTGCGCTCGGCAGGATCGAGAGCCCCCTGCTCAGCGCCCGAAAATATAGCATCGTGCCTCCCACCAGCAGTGGGATTCTGCCCGCCTCGGCGATCGCTGCCATCTCCCGCAAGGCGTCTGCACGAAATCGGGCTGCAGAATAGGTCTCGGTGGGATCGCAGATGTCGATCAACCGGTGGGGCGCGCGGGCGAGGACCTCCGGCGCCGGCTTTGCCGTGCCTATGTCCATCCCCCGGTAGACGAGGGCAGAGTCCACGCTGACAATGTCGCACGGCAGGCGGGAGACCAGCTTCACAGCCAGCTCGGTCTTGCCTGAGGCGGTCGGCCCCATGAGCAGAACGGCGAGCGGGCGCCGGTCGGGCTGCGGCGAGCCCATCGCCAGGGCAGGCGCGTCAGCGCCCGCGCATGAACAGGCGGTCAAGCTCGCGCTGGCAGAGCCTGACCCAGGTTGGACGACCATGGTTACACTGATCGGCCCGCTCGGTCTCCTCCATGGCTCGCAGCAAGGCGTTCATCTCCTCCAGGCTCAAGCGCCGATTTGCCCGCACGGAGCCGTGGCAGGCCATGGTCGCCAGGGCGGCATTCATTTCCTCCCGCAGGCGCTCACTGGTGCCGTGCGCGACCAGATCGGCCAGCAGGTCGCGCAAGAGCCTCTCCGCATCCGCGCCCTGGAGTAACGCCGGTACCTCGCGCACTACCAGGCTCTCGCCGCCTACCCGGTCCACCGTGAGGCCGAGGTCCTTGAAGAGCTCTTGGCTGGCCTCCGCGAGATCAGCCTCCCGGAGGCTCACCCGCACGACGACAGGCACCAGCAGGGGCTGGCTGCCCATGGCGCCTGAGACCCAAGCCTGCTTGAGCCGCTCGTAGCGCATCCTTTCGTGGGCGGCGTGCATGTCCACGATAACCAGGCCATCCGACGCCTGCGCCAACACATAGGCGCCTCCGAGCTGTCCTATGGCGAAGCCAAGGGGAGGGACGGATGTGCTGCCCGGGTCTTCGGAGGCGACCTGGTCCACCACATTCGCGGGATCCGCCGGACGCTGCATCTCCACGGTGAAGTCGTATGCCGTCCCCCGCTCGGCGATGCGCAGAGGCATGGACTGATGAGGCCGACCGGAGGAAGGGAATGGGCCAGCGCCCCCGGGGGCCGCCAGGGGTGGTGGGTTGGGCTCCGTAAGACCGATCCGGCCTGCGGTTGCTCCCAGCGCCACGCGGCGGCTGAGCGTTCGGAAAATGAAATCATGGACCTGACGGGCCTCCCGGAAGCGCACCTCGTGCTTGGCCGGGTGGACGTTGACATCCACCTGGATCGGCGGAAGCTCCAGGTAAAGCACGTAGGCAGGATGGCGCCCATGGTGAAGCACATCCTGGTAGGCCTGGCGCACCGCGTGGGTGACCAGCTTGTCACGCACCATGCGGCCGTTGACGTAAAAGAACTGCAGGTCCGGCTGGGTCCGGGAGAAGGCGGGACTCGCGATCCATCCCCGCAACCGCAGTCCCACGGCATCGCCCTCAATCTCCAGGCAGTGCTCCAGGAAAGCCGCCCCCAGGAGCTCCCTCAGACGCTGGGCCGGGCGACCCGCCTCCCCGTCCTCCCCGGGGAGGTCAAGCACACCCCGGCCGTTATGAGCAAGCCGGAACGCAACCCCGCCGTGCGCCAAGGCCATTCGGCGCACGACCTGCTCCAGGTGGCCAAACTCGGTCCTTTGCGAACGTAGAAACTTGCGGCGTGCCGGCGTATTGTAAAAGAGGTCCCGCACCTCCACGGTCGTGCCGACGGGGTGTGCGGCGGGCACCGGCTCCCCCGCCAGGGCCCCGTTGGCGCAAACCCGCCAGCCGTGCGGGTCGTCCCCCCACCTGGAGCTAATCTCCAGGCGGGAAACCGAAGCGATGGCCGGCAGGGCTTCACCCCGGAACCCCAGGGTTCCGACGGACTCCAGGTCCATCAGGGCCGAGATCTTGCTTGTGGCGTGTCGGGTCAGGGCCATCGACAGGTCCTCCCGCCCGATCCCGATGCCGTCGTCGCGCACCCGCAACAGCTTCGCGCCACCCTGCTCCACCTCGATCTCCAGCCGATCGGCGCCCGCGTCCAGGCTATTCTCGAGCAGCTCCTTCGCTACGGAGGCGGGCCGCTCGACGACCTCGCCCGCAGCAATCTGGTTGACGAGCTCCGACGGAAGGAGGTGGATCCGATTTGCCATACGGGGATGGAATCAGAAAGTCCCCACCCCTTCAACTGGGCAAGAAGGCCAACGAGCCGCCTCCGGTCCGCTGTCAGCTACCGGGAATGGTCAGCACCTGCCCGGCCTGGATGTCATCGCCGTCGATGCCGTTTGCCGAGCGCAGGGAATCGAGAGTCACATCATACTCTTTCGCGATTGCGGCGAGGGTCTCGCCGCGAATGATCACATGCCGGCGATGTGACTCTCTCATAGCCAGGATCGTTCCGGGCGGGGGGAAGCTGTCAAAATAGCTCTTGACGCCGCGCAGAATCGCTTCGGCGATCTTCTCTTGGAAGGTCGGCGAGCGCAGCCGCCGCTCGTCCGCCCGATTCGAGAGGTATGCGGTCTCGATCAGCATGGACGGGATATCCGGGGCCTTCAGGACCACAAATCCCGCCTTCTGGATCTGTGTCTTGTGGACGTCCCCCAAGTGGTCCAGGCTCGCGATAACCTTCCGGGCGGCAAGGACGCTGTGCTCCATGGTCGCGCTCTGCGTCATGTCCAGGAGGACGCTTGCCAACTCGTCGTTACTGTCGCTGAGATCGATGCCCCCGATCAGGTCCGCACTGTTCTCTTTGTCTGCCAGCACCCTCGCCGCCTCGCTGCTGGCGCCCCGGAGCGACAGGGTGTACACGGTGGCACCGCTCACCCGGGGGTCGTCGCAGGAATCCGCGTGGATGGAAATGAAGAGGTCCGCCTTATGTTTTCTCGCCAACGCGATCCGGCGGCGCAGACTGACATAGTAGTCACCGTCGCGAGTCAGAAACGGGCGCATTCCCGGTTCCCTCCTCATGAGGTGTCCCAGCTTACGCGCGATCGCGAGGGTGATGTTCTTCTCCCGGGTCCCGTCAGGCCCGGTCGTTCCCGGGTCATCTCCGCCATGGCCGGGGTCTATGGCGACCACCACATCACGCAGCCTCTTGGAGGGCCGATCGCCGTGCCGGCGGGGGGAGCTCGCCGGACCCGCACGGCCGCCATCCGACCCAGAGGGACTCAGGTCCACCACCAACCGGTACCCGTAGCGGTTGTTTGGGCGCAGCAGAAAGCTCTTGACTCGCACCGCCCGCTTCAAATCGAGCACGATCCGCAGATCATCTCCGGCCCGAATGCCGCTGCGCATGCCGGCAAGCAGTAGATCCCTCGACTCCACAATGGGCAGCTTTCCGGTCAGACGCGCGTCCGGAATGTCGATCACGACCCGTGGTGGGTTGTCCAGTGAGAAGATCGTGTGCGAGATCGCCGCCGCGGCGTCGATCACGACCCGAGTCTTGTCCGGCGCCGGCCAGACACGAGCGCCACGGACGTCCACCTGCTGCGCCTGTGCGGAAACCGCCGACAGCAGGAACAGCGCCAGGATGAATCGACTCATCGGGGTGCCCCAAGCGGATGTTCTTACTGCGGAAAAGAGTTGCGTCGTTAGGATAGTACCCAAACGCGCTTCTTTTCAAGTGAAAACGCAGTATTAGGATCTCTTTCTCAATCCCGGCTTAGACTTTGTCGCACGGATGCAACAAGTGGCCGTCAGTCCGGCTGGGCCTCAATGCCGCTTACAGCGGCCAGCCGCCTTAGGACCAGCTCACCTGCCGGCGTGCACGCCGCGAGCCTCAGGGTGCGACCCGACGGGGCGTAATCGATCTCGACCTCCAGGTCCGGGGCTGGCAGATTGCCACCCGCCCGCTCCGGCCACTCGACGAGCAGCAGGCTGTCCTCCCCCAGCAGGTCCCGCAGGCCCAGGTATTCCAGCTCCTGGGGGTCCCCCAGCCGATAGAGGTCCAGGTGGAACACGGCCTTCTCCCCCAGCTGATAGGGTTCAAGCAGCGTATAGGTAGGACTGCGCACCGAGCCCGAATGGCCGAGTCCCCGCAGGATGCCACGCACTAGAGTCGTCTTTCCGGCACCCAGATCCCCTTTCAACAGAACGATGAGCGGGGCCTGGAGTCGCGTCGCCAGCCAGCGACCGAAGGCGTCTTGCGCCTCCTCGCTGTCCAGGTACAGCTCGATCACTGCCCAGACCCGCGGTGGCTCGTCGGTCGCAGCTCTGCGATGAGATCGCTTGCCAGCATGCCCCGCTCGCCTCCGCCGGCGGCGGCTGCATCCCCTGCCGCCGCGTGCAGACACACCCCGAAGCAGGCCGCCTCCTCCAGAGACAGGCCCTGCGCAATCAGCGCAGCGATCACGCCGGTCAGAACATCTCCGGTTCCGCCGCTGGCCATCCCCGGGTTGCCGCCGTCGCAGACGCCTGGCGGTTTGCGGGACGGGCCGAAGATCAAAGTGCCGGCGCCCTTCAGCACCGCCACGCCCCCATAGCGCTCCTGCAGACTCCGCACGCTCGCGAACCGGTCCGCCTGGACCTCTTTCGTGGTACTCCCCAATAGGCGCGCGGCCTCCCCGGGATGCGGGGTCAGCACCCAAGAACTGTGCGCACGAGGCGCGGCGGCCAGAAGATTGAGTCCATCTGCGTCGACCACCAGGGGACGGTCGGTCTGCAGCACATGCTCGAACAGCTCGCGTCCCCATTGGTCCTGGCCAAGTCCCGGGCCCACCGCGATGACCGTCGCCCGCTCAAGCATCGGGACGAGATCCGCGGCAGCAGTCACGCTTCGGCACATGAGCTCCGGCTGAGTAATATTCACCAGATGGGCATGCTCCGGGTGGGTCGCCACCGTGACCAGCCCAGCCCCGGCCCGCAGGGCCCCTTGACCTGCCATGCGCGGAGCCCCGCTGAAGCCGGGGGCGCCACCGACAATCAACACGTGTCCAAAGTTGCCCTTGTGGGCGCTGGGCGCGCGGCGCCCGAGTCGCCCGCTCTGGCTTGGCCAGTCGAGCCGGCGGGCCGACAGGATCTCGCGGGAGTAGACGACAGCGGGAACCTGGAGGGCATCGAAGCGGATCTGGCCACAGCAGTCGGGGCCCCTGCCCGTGAACATGCCCTGCTTCAAGCCGATGAAGGAGATGGTCGCATCCGCCAGAACCGCGGTGCCGAGGATCTGCCCCGTATCCGCGTGCAGGCCGGAGGGTATGTCGATGGCAAGCTTGGGGGCGCGCTGGGCGTTGATCTCGTCGATGGCTGTCGCCCAAGTCCCCTCGACGTCGCGCTCCAGACCCGTGCCGAAAATCGCATCCACGATCAGGTCCGTACGCCTGGGCAGCCCTGCGTAAGACTCCACGGAACCGCCCGCGTCCTGGTAATCCTTCGCCTTGGCCTGGGCATCACCCCGGAGGCGGGATGCATCCCCGAGCTGACACACACGTATTGCGAGGCCCGCTTGGCGGGCGAGATGGGCGACCACATAGCCATCGCCCCCATTATTTCCGGTCCCGCATAACAGGGTCAGGTCGCGTGCGTCCGGCCAACGGTCACGAAGCAGCCGATAGGCGGCCGTGCCCGCCCGCTCCATCAACTCCGCACCGGGTATTCCATGGTCCTGGATCGCACACCGGTCGAGCTCTCGGATCTGCTCGGCTCGGTAGAGTGCATGTGGTAGAAGGTCGGTCTGCGGCATCGGACGTGTCATTCCTGAGCTCCCTATGGGTTGTCCCGTACGCCCCCTGATGACCGGTATGGGCTAAAGTCCTACCGAAAGCCGCGCGAAGCGCGCTCCGCATCCCCCTAGCCCCCTGGTAGACGGCCGGGGTGAGGAAAACGGTCATGGTGGCAGCAACTTACATTCTCCCGCGTGGCGTTGACGCCATGGCTCCTTTTGCCAATCTACAAGAGAGGGTTTCGCTCTTGAAACCTGCCCGCACTATGTTATTCATCTGACCTCGTCATGCATCTGACCTTGGATCGCCCCCCTGTCTCACCCGACTACCAGGAGCTGGCGGCGCGCATCAAGCGCTGGGGGCGCGAGCTTGGTTTTCAGCAGGTGGGGATCGCCGACACGGACCTGGGAGAGTCCGAGGCCCGGCTTGTCGACTGGCTTGCCAAGGGCCGCCACGGCAGCATGCACTACATGGCTCGGTACGGGGGCAAACGTGCCCGGCCCGCGGAGCTGGTGCCCGGCACGTTGCGGGTGATCTCCGCTCGGATGGATTATCTCGCAGAGCCCCGCCCGCGCACGGAGCGGGTCCTGAAGGACCCGGCGGCCGGCTTCGTGTCCCGCTATGCCCTCGGCCGGGACTACCATAAAGTCTTGCGCAGTCGCCTGCGTACCCTCGCGGCGCTGATCGGGCGGGAGGTCGGGGAGTTCGGTTACCGGGTGTTCGTCGATTCCGCCCCCGTCATGGAGAAACCACTGGCCCAACAGGCCGGCCTCGGCTGGATCGGCAAGCACACAAACCTCATCAACGCCGAGGCGGGCTCCTGGTTCTTCCTGGGGGAAGTCTATACCGACCTGCCCATCCCTACCGATCGGCCCGCACGCAACCACTGCGGCACCTGCCACGCGTGCCTGGACGTCTGCCCGACCGGCGCCATCGTTGCTCCCTACGAGCTAGACGCGCGCCGCTGTATCTCCTACCTGACCATCGAGCTGAAGGGCCCCATCCCAGAGCCCTTGCGTCCGCTCATGGGTAACCGGATCTACGGCTGCGACGACTGTCAGCTGATTTGCCCCTGGAACAGGTTTGCCCGCCTGTGCCAGGAGCCGGACTTTCTAGCCCGTGGCGGACTCGATGCCCCAACCCTGCTGGACCTATTCGCTTGGGAAGAGTCCGAGTTCCTCCGCCGCACCGAGGGCAGTCCGATTCGACGCATCAAATATCTCGGGTGGCTGCGCAACCTCGCAGTCGCCCTCGGTAACGCCCCCCCTTCCCGGCGCATCGCACGCACCCTCGCCGCCCGCACAGAGCATCCGAGCGGGCTGGTCCGAGAGCACGTCCGCTGGGCGCTGCGCCGGCAGGAAGAGGGCGCGGGCGGCAGCACCTAGTCCAGGCCGGCGGAAGTCACGCGGCCACCTTCGATCGGGTCCGCTGTGCGGACGTTCCAGAAACGGTCTCAGAACCTTTGCACTGTCGCACCAACCGCAACCGCCGGGGCGTCTCCGCGTCCTGACCTTCAGAATCGCATCAGATGCTCCCGGTAGTGCCGCAGCTCCGCGATCGACTCCCGGATGTCCTCGATGGCCAGATGCGCGGACTCCTTCTTAAACGCCCCCGCCACCGCCGGGGCCCACCGCTGCGCCAGGATCTTCACCGTACTGACGTCCAGGTTCCTGTAGTGAAAGAAGGCCTCCAGCCCTGGCATGCAGCGAGCCAGGAAACGTCGGTCCTGGCAGATACTGTTCCCGCACAACGGGGAGCTGCCCGGGACCACATGACGTCGCAGGAAGTCCAGGGTCTCCTGCTCGGCCCGCCGGAGATCGTGGCGGCTCGCCCTTACCCGCTCCAGCAGTCCTGAATTTCCGTGGTGCTCCTTGTTCCAATCGTCCATGCCCGCCAGCACCGTATCCGGCTGGTGAACCGCAATCACCGGGCCCTCCGCCACGGCATTCAGGTCGCTGTCGGTCACCAGGGTGGCGATCTCCAGGATCTCGTCCCGAAAGGGGTTGAGTCCGGTCATCTCCAGGTCCAGCCACACCAGATTGGTGTCTCGTTGCGCCATGGGCACTCTCCGGGGCCAAAGAACGCGCAGTTTAACCGAGAATGCAGACGGACCATTCGCCCGCGCGCAACGCGCCCCGACGCCAGATCTCGTCGCTGGCCGAAACGAACGGCCCTCACTAAAATGCAGCCTCACTGCTTGATGTCTTGGACCCGGCGTAGCGGCGGCCCGCCGCAATGCCAGCCTCTGACAACCGCGGCCCGGAAAGAGAGGCGCGGAACGCGAACCCAGCAAGAGGAGGGCGCTGTGGCCAACTGGCTGATGAAGTCCGAACCCGAGCTCTTCGGCATCGACGATCTTGAGGCCCGGCCAGATCAGACGGAGCCCTGGGACGGCGTCCGCAATTATCAGGCCCGCAACATGATGCGGGATCAGATGAAGCTGGGTGACCAGGCCTTCTTCTATCACTCAAACTGCGCCGAGCCGGGCATCGTCGGCATCATGGAGGTGGCGCGTGAGGGCTATCCGGATCAGGCGGCCTTCGATCCGGAATCCGATTACTACGACCCCAAGAGCGAGCCCGATCACCCGCGCTGGTTCGTGGTCGATGTGCGCTATGTTCGACACCTGAAGCGCAACATCCCCTTGACCGAGCTGAAGCAGTACGAAGCCGGACCGTTGTCGGGGATGCCCTTGGTCCGCAAGGGCAACCGACTTTCGGTAATGCCGGTCACCCCCGAGCAGTGGGACTTCATTCTGGGCCTGGAGCAAGCCTCTGCGGATCACGCATAGTCGGGACGACAGCGTCTCGCGCGGAGACAGTGCGGCGCCGGGTCCTCTTACTCGGGGCCCATCCAGTAGAAGTCCTGGGACACCGCCCCCTTAGCCGGTACCGTCACCGATCGTGTCTGCAGCTTGCCGGCATTGTCCGCGGAGACGCGATAGTGACCAGCTGGAAGCCGGGCGTAGAAGAAGGGGCCGTCCGATACAACGTCGAGTACGGTGTGGCCGCCCCCCGTGGTGATCTTCACCCGCACGTCCGCCAGGTAAGCCCCGGACTTGCTATAAGCGAACAGGAGGTGAAGGTTGTACTGGGACTTGACCTGGTCCAGTGCCTGCCGGTCCGACACACCGACCCCGCCGCTGACGTAGCTGACGTTGCCTACCGTCTTCACGTCGAGGGCCAGGTCGTCGGTCCGGGCCGGCCCGGCGCCGAGCCCGATACCGACCAGAAGGAACACAAAGACAGCACCGATTCGGCTATTCATCGAGTGTACTCCTGTGCACGTTAAGCAAAGCTGGATTACTGCCGCCCAGTCGCGGCCCGCCGTGGACGATACTCCCGCCGGGGGGGCCTAAACAAGCAAGTCAGGAGACATGGGGCGGCTGGGGAAGCACTGATTATGATCGCTCATCATCCCCCCGGAACTGAGGCTCCAGCAATGTCACGCGTGCGCCCCTACCCCTATACAGATTGGAAGCCCCAGCTGGATGCAAGCGTCAGGAGCAGTGTCCTGGATGACCTGGAGCGCGGCAGCGTGCTCTATTTCCCGGAGCTCGCGTTCCCCTTCCAGCCGGAGGAAGAGACCCTCTTCGAGACCCAGTGGTCGGGAGCCGCCAAGAACATCAGTTATCGCCCCGACACGGGGGATGTCAAGGGAGTGCAGGCGGAGTCGAATAGCGCCCATTTGATCGCCAACATGATGCGGCGCTACGCGGAGCTGAGCTTGGACCTCGTGCGGTCCCTCTTCCCGGACTACATACCGTCACTGCGCCGCGCCCGCACCAGCTTCCGCACCGTGGAGATTGCCGGGCGTCCGAGCTCGGTCGCCAAGGACGACACCCGCCTCCATGTGGACGCCTTCCCCTCGAGCCCCGTTCGGGGTGAGCGCATTCTGCGGGTGTTCTCCAATGTGAACCCCTCCGGCCTGACCCGCAACTGGCGACTCGGGGAGCCGTTCGAGCCCTATGCCCGGCGCTTTGCGCCCCGCGTCAGCCCGCCCTTGCCGGGGAGCCATTTCCTGCTCCGAACGTTGGGCATCACCAAGTCCTGGCGCAGTCTCTACGACCACTACATGCTGCGCCTGCACGACCTGGGCAAACAGGATACCGAGCGGCAGCAGAGCTCGCCCCAGGAGCGCATCGATTTTCCCCCTGGCTCCACCTGGCTCTGCTTCACGGACGAGGTCCTGCACGCCGTGCTCGCCGGCCGCTTCCTGCTGGAGCAGACCTTTCATGTCCGGGTCAGCGCGATGCGGCAGCCGGAGCGCTCGCCGCTGCGGGTGCTGGAACGTATCGTTGGGCTAGCGATGAGCGGGGCTTAGACCCGAGGCGGAGGAACAAACCGCCAAGGGATGAGGGTCGAGCCGCTGCTAGGCAGGTCACGCGACCTGTCCCCGTCGGCGCGGTCAGCCCGCTGCCAGGGAGACCATCCGCATCGCCGCCCAGGCGTAGAGGCCGGCGGCGACGTCATCCAGCATGACGCCGAGGCCGTCGCGGAGTCGCTCATCCAGTGCCCGTACCGGCCATGGCTTCAGGATGTCGAACAGCCGGAACAGGACGAAGCCGAGCAAGACCCATTGCCAGCCTCCAGGCGCCGCCGTCATGGCAACCAGATACCCGACCACCTCGTCCCAGACGATGGCCCCCGGGTCGTGGACCTGCAGCTCCCGCTGCGTCCTCCCGCAGGCCCAGACCCCCAGGAGGAAAAGGGCCACCAGCAAAGCCACATACCAGCCAAGTGGCAGGGACCTGAAGACCAGGTAGAGGGGAACCGCCACGAGGGTGCCGGCCGTTCCCGGTGCCCGCGGGGCGAGGCCCGAGCCCAGACCGAATGCCAGCCAGTGATGAGGCCTTCGCCAGTCGAGGCGCGGCCGCCGGTCAGCCGCCATCGGCGAAATGGTCGTACCCCGCGCGAGCGGGGCGCCAGTCCCTGCCGTCCGCCTGAACACAGCGCAGCCCCGGTTTCTCGGTGATGACGCCGATCGCGGTCAGACGACAGTCGGAGCGCTCCGCCAGGGCCTCCACTGCCGCGCAGCCATCCGGCGGGACCGTGAAACAGAGCTCGTAGTCGTCGCCGGAGGCCAGGGGAAGCGTCCAATCCGCTGTGCTGTCGAGGTAGCCCGCCACCTCCGGCGACAAGGGGAGGGCCGGAAGCTCGATTTCGGCCCCGAGGCAGCTCGCTTCCAAGATATGCCCCAGGTCCGCGGCCAACCCGTCCGAGACATCGATCATTGCAGAGGCGAGCCCCCGCAGGGACAGGCCCGCCGCCACCCGCGGCAGAGGGCGGTCAAGCCGCTCTCGAAGATAAGCCGACACCGGCTCCCCCGCCTCCAGGTGGCGGAGCGTCAGTCCCGCGTCCCCCAAGGTCCCGGTGACCCAGATACGGTCGCCGGGGCGTGCCCCGAGGCGCCGCACCGCCTTCCCCCCAGGCACCAGCCCATGTACCTGAACGGTGACGCTTAGGGGTCCGCGGGTCGTGTCCCCGCCCACCAACTGGACCCCGTGGCTTTCGGCCAGGCGGGCGAACCCTCGACAAAAGGCGCCGACCCAACGGCGGTCTGCGGTGGGCAGCGTGAGAGCCAGGGTTGCCCAGGCGGGCTCGGCTCCCATGGCGGCCAAATCGCTCAACCCCACCGCCAGCCCCTTGTGGCCGATACCCTCCGGATCGGCATCCGGCAGGAAGTGAACGCCTGCCGTCAGAGTGTCGATGCTCACGGCAAGCTCAAACCCTTTCGGGACCCGCAGCAGGGCGCAATCGTCGCCCACCCCCAGCGCGACGTCGTCGCGCGCGACGCCGACATGGGAGAAGTAATCGCGGATCAGGTCGAGCTCGGACAAGGGGCCTCAGGGGACTGACACCCAATTCCCGCGGACCGGCACCGGTGTCACGAAGGCAGAGACTCCCGGCGCACCGCCTCTGCCGGCCGCACGTCCCGGGCGACATGGTCTAGCACGCCGTTGACGTAGCGGTGACCCTGCTCGGCACCGAACAGCTTGGCCAGATCCACCGCCTCGTTGATGGCGACCCGGTACGGTACGCCAGGGCAGAAGACCAGCTCGTAGGTCCCCAGACGCAGGATGGCGCGCTCCACCGGGTCGACCTGGGAGATCGCGCGGTCCAGGGCCGGCGCCAACCGCGCGTCGACCTCGGGCAAGTGCTTGGGCACTCCGTACACCAGCTCCCGGAACAGCTTGCGGTCGAACGAAGCCCTGGCCCCACCGGAGCTCTCCTCCCCCATCTCCGACAAGGAGTCAGCGACCTCGCTGACCCAGGTGGGATCATCGAAAAAGTGGCGGGCAATCTCTTTCGGGTCCTGCCCGGTGAGCTGCCATTGGTAAAGGGCCAGCACGGCATAGCGCCGCGCCTGGCTGCGATGTCCGATCATATCAGTCGAGCTGACGTAGGAGGTTGACCATCTCGATGGCGGACATGGCCGCCTCGGCCCCTTTGTTCCCCGCCTTGGTCCCGGCGCGCTCGATGGCCTGCTCGATGGTATCCACCGTGAGCACGCCGAAGGCCACCGGGACGCCGTGCCGCATGCTGGCATTGGCGAGGCCCTTGACGCATTCGCTTGCGACGTACTCGAAGTGCGGTGTACCGCCGCGGATGACCGTGCCTATGGCAACGATGGCATCGAATCCGCCTTTCGCCGCAACGCGCTCGACGACAAGCGGCATCTCGAACGCTCCGGGAACGCGCACGATGGTCAGGTCCCCCTCCTCCGCACCGTGGCGCTTCAGGGCATCCAGGGCTCCGGCCAGGAGACTCTCCACCACGAAGCTGTTGAAGCGCGCAACCACAAGACAGAAACGCGCGTTGGAGGCGCGCAGCGCGCCTTCCAGGGTCTTGATCGACATGAAAATCGGACTCCTCCGGCCGACGCCGGAATACCTGCCGGGGTGGGAGAAGCGCTCATTGTACTCGCGGCGGGGACGCGGGTCCCACCTCGCCAATGGCCAGCGACGAGGCAACTCGGGAGCAGGAATCCTCTTGCGAGCTTGAGCGGTTCGGGCGAGCCGCCGATCACCTCCCCTCGAAAACCACGACGCTGCGACCTCCCGCCCGATAGGTTTGCTCCTTCACCGGCTTTTGGTCCACGGGCCGCACCAGGTCAGCGGGGGCAGACTGCGCCGTATCCACCGCAAGATGCCAGCTGCGGCCGCGCAGCTCCGGCAGGGCGAAGCTCCGGGGCTCCGCGCTCATGTTCAGGAGGACATGAATATCCGTTTCCGAATCGCTCATCCGGGCCAGGGTGAACGCCAGCACCTGGCACTTGGGGTCGTCCCAGCGCGGCTTCCCCAACTCGGCGCCATGCCAGGCGATGTCCGGCAGCGAGCGGTTATTCTTCGGACGGCCGGACAGGAAGCGCCTGCGCCGGACGCTGGGGTGCCGCTTGCGCAGTGCGATAAGGCCGGCGACGAAGCGAAGCATCTCCGCGTGGCTCTCGACCAGATCCCAGTCGAACCAACCGATCTCGTTGGCCTGACACCAGGCGTTGTTGTTGCCTCGCTGGGTTCGTAGCACCTCGTCCCCAGCCAGCAGCATGGGGACCCCCTGACTCAGTAGGAGGATGGAGACTAGGTTCTTTGTCTGGCGCAGGCGCAGGGCTCGGATCTGGGGATCATCCGTCTCGCCCTCGACGCCGCAGTTCCAGCTCAGGTTGTCATTCGTCCCGTCCCGGTTGCTCTCCCCGTTGGCCTCGTTGTGCTTGCGCTCGTAGGTCACCAGATCCCGCAGCGTGAAGCCGTCGTGACAGGTCACGAAATTGATGCTGTTGATGGGAAGCCGCAGGTTCGCCTGGTACAGGTCGCTGCTGCCCGCGATGCGACTCGCTACTTCGCCCGTGATCCCCGGGTCCCCCCGCACGAAACGACGGATGCTGTCCCGGTATCGCCCGTTCCACTCCATCCAGCGGTAACCCGGGAAGGTGCCCACCTGATAGAGGCCGGCGGCGTCCCACGCCTCGGCGATGATCTTTGTGTGTGCCAGGGCGTCCGACAGCTCGATCCCCCAGAGCAGAGGCGGGTTGTGCATGGGCCTGCCGTCCTCGTCCCGGGCCAGGGCACTTGCGAGATCGAAGCGAAAACCGTCGACGTGCATCTCGCGCGCCCAATACTCCAGACAATCCAGCACGAACCGTGCGACGAACGGGTGATTGGCATTGACCGTGTTGCCGCATCCCGTGAAGTCCAGGTAGATGTTCTTATCCATCTGGTCCAGCAGATAGAAGGTCTCGTTTCCGAACCCTTTGAAATTGATAACCGGGCCGCCTGCACCGCCCTCCGCCGTGTGATTGAACACCACATCCAGAATCACCCCGATGCCCGCCCGGTGGAGGGCCTTGACCATGTCCCGAAACTCGGTGCGGTGGCTCCCCTGGCGAGGGGCGATGCAGTATCCGGGATGGGGTGAGAAGAAGCTGTGGGTGCTGTACCCCCAATAGTTCGCCAGGCCCCTGTCCCACACCTGCTCCGGAACGTCTTGCACGTCGAACGCCATCACGGGCATCAGCTCCACGTGGGTGATACCGAGGGACTTCAGGTATGGGATCTTCTCGATCACACCCGAGAAGGTCCCCGGAAATCGCACCCCCGAGGATGGGTGGCGTGTGAACCCACCCACGTGCATCTCGTAGATGATCATCTGCTCGCTGGGGACCTGCAGGGGGGCGTCACCCTCCCAGTCGTACTCGTCGACCAACACCACTGCCCGAAGCGAATCGTGGGGTCTGACCCCGTCGCTCTGGCGCTCCCAGCGGTCCCAGTTGCAGATGTTCACGGCGCGCGCCCAGGGATCGACGAGCTCCACGGCGGGGTCAAAACGCCAACCGTTCCTCTTCGGATCGAAGGGTCCGTTCATCCGCCAGGCGTAGTGAGTCCCTGGCGGGAGGTCGACCACGAGGACGTGCCAGGAAAAGAAGGTGTGATTGACCTCCGGATCGAGCCGAATGACCTGAAACGGCTCGGCGCTGAGGGCAGTCTCGTAGAGCACCAGCTCACCGCCGGTGCCGTGGCGGCTGTAGACGGAGAAGTTGACGCCTTCGTCCTCGACCGTCGCCCCCAACGGGTAGCGGCGGCCCGCGCGCGTCGCGTACGGACCGGATTGAGCGATCATGGCCGGTGCAGTGATTGGGTCGTTGTTAGGTAAGGCTGGTTACTGGGTGCCGCCGCCGGGTCCAATACTGAGTGGACCGCGCGGCCTCCACTCGTGCTGATAACTAGGCGGGCAACCCCCCCTCCGGCAGGAGCTGCACCACCTCGATCTCGGGCTCTCTGATACCCCAGATGCCGGTCGCCGGCTCGACCGCAAAAATCACTGTTCTCCCTCTTCTACTTGCAGTGCTCCCCGGCCGCCTGTCAGTTTATCACGGGGCACGTCGCTAGGAGGCAGCCGGCGACCCAGTGCGGCGGACGAGCCGGCAACCTGTCTTGCCCGGCGTCTCCTTAGAACTGCCGATCTCGGTCCACCAACATCCAAGCCACCAGCCACGCCAGGGCCGCCGCAAGCGCCGACACACTGAAGGTCACGGACGCCCCAGCGTCGGTCCAAAGGTACCCGCCCGCGAGGCTCCCGGCGGCCCCGCCGGCACCGAAGCTGAGGCTGCTGTACAGTGCTTGGCCGCGCCCTTGCGTTCGCCCCGGAAAGTAGTGGTACGCGAGATGGATGGCCGAAGCATGAAAGACCCCGAAGGTAGCCGCGTGCAGGGCTTGTGCGAAGACCTGCACGGGAACGATGGCAACAAAGTTGCCGATCAACACCCAGCGCAGTACGGCCAGCGCGAAGCTCGCCAGCAGCAGCGAGCGCGCCCCGAAGCGCTCCAGCAGGCGGTGCATGCGCAAAAAGACGAGGACCTCCGCGGCTACGCCCCAGGCCCAGAGCGCCCCCACGGCGGCAGTCGAATAGCCAGCATTCGCCAAGTGGATCGAGTAGAAGGCGTAATAGGCGCCGTGGCTTGCCTGCAGGAGAAAACAGCTTGTCAGGAGGCCGACCACCTCGGCGCTGCGCAGGAGGGCGCGCACGGACTGCCCCGATTGGGCGACGGGAGGATGCGTGCCCTCCGGTATGAACAGGCTGCTGACCCAGATGCCGACATACAGCACCAGCACCATGACGGGAATGACACCGGTCCCTGTCCGTTCCAGGAGGACACCGAGTGCGGAGACCGCCGCGATAAACCCGATCGACCCCCAGAGGCGGACCGTCGCGTAGCGCCGGATTCGGCTTGCCAGGTGATTGAAGGTCACGGCCTCCAGCTGGGGCAGCGACGCATTCCAGAAGAAGCTGAACAGGGTCATCACCAAGGCGATGCTCCAGAAGCTGTCAGCCGCGAAGATCCCGCCGAGGCACAGCACGGAGAGCACGGACGCATGCCGCACGAGGGGCATATGCAAGCCCCGCCGGTCGGCGAGCCAACCCCAGAGATTCGGGGCGATGATCTTGGTACCCAGCAGGATGCCCATCAGCTGGCCAATCGCCAGCGGAACGAACCCACGGTGCTGCAGATAGAGGCCCCAGAACGGGACCAATGCCCCGAGGGAGGCAAAGTAGAAGAGGTAGAAGGCGGACAGGCGCCAGTAAGGCATACCCTGGGACCGAGCAAGATGGGGATGGTGTGTGGACACCGCGGCCATCACCGCAAGCCGCAGCAGGCGACGATCACCGAACGGCTGGCGGCGCTCAAAACGTCTGCCGGTGAGCAAAGGCCGATGTTTTGTGCAGTGCGAGCGAGGCGCGGTTCATGCCGCCGAGGACTCGGTCCGGCCCTAGCCTGCCTGGGGCGGGATACGAGGGGCCCCCGGCTTCACCTCTGCATTCTGACCCCGATGGCGCAACCAATGGTCCATCAGGACCAGTGCCAGCATCGCCTCCCCGATCGGCGTTGCACGGATCCCGACGCAGGGGTCGTGGCGGCCCTTGGTGGCGATCTCGGCTGCGACCCCTGTCGCATCGATGGTCTTTCCCGGCAGACGGATGCTGGACGTGGGCTTGAGGGCAATACGGGCGACGATGTCCTGGCCGCTGGAGATCCCTCCCAGGATGCCGCCCGCATTGTTGCTCAGAAATCCCCCCGACGTCAGGGGATCCCGGTGCTCGCTGCCCCGCTGGGTCACAGACGCAAACCCAGCCCCTATCTCCACCCCCTTCACGGCGTTGATGCTCATGAGGGCGTGGGCAATGTCCGCGTCCAGCCGATCAAAGATGGGCTCGCCCAGCCCCGGCGGAACGCCCGTGGCGACCACCGTCACTTCCGCGCCGATCGAGTCGCCGTCCTTGCGCAGGCCATCCATATAGGACTCCAGCTCCCGAACCACCTGGGCATCCGGGCAGAAGAACGGGTTGCGCTCGACCTCCGCCCAGTCGAGCCCCTGGGGCCGGATCGGGCCGAGCTGGGAGAGATAGCCCCGTACGCGCACACCCAGTCGGTCCCGGAGATACTTCTTCGCGATGCCGCCGGCGGCCACCCGAATGGCGGTCTCCCGGGCGGACGAGCGACCGCCGCCTCGGTAGTCGCGCACCCCGTACTTCATGGCGTACGTGTAGTCGGCGTGGCCCGGGCGAAACTTGGCGGCAATCTCCGCGTAGTCCTTGGAGCGCTGGTCCTCGTTGCGGATGATGAGACCGATCGGGGTTCCGGTCGTCACCCCCTCGAACAGACCCGACAGGATCTCCACCCGATCCGACTCGCGCCGTTGGGTCGTATGCCGCGATGTCCCTGGCCGGCGTCGGTCCAGATCGATCTGCAGATCCGCTTCCGAAAGCGCCAGTCCAGGGGGACAGCCATCCACGATGCCGCCTATGGCAGTCCCGTGGCTCTCGCCAAAGGTGGTCACCACGAAGAGCAGGCCGAAGCTGTTCCCGGACATGCGTTAGTGTTCCCGCAGACAGCGGAGAGGGACCCGGAAGGGTCGGGCGATCCCCCACCGTAGCCCCAATAGCGGCCGCAGTCGGCTGTCAGTAAGCAGGGGGCGCAATCGTGTCCTTGACATTGAGCCACGCATTGCCCTTCGCGAGCACGGCGCGGGTGAGCGTGCTGGTGGCCTGGTGAAGTTTGACCCCATTGATGATGTAGTTGTAACGGGCCGAGAGGTACTCAAACTCGGACTGATAGAGCTTTTGCTGAGCACTCAGCACGTCCACCTGCGTCCGGGTGCCGACCTCGAGGCCGGCCTGGGTGGATTCCAGAGAGGTTCGCGCCGACACGACGGCCGCCTCCCGCGCCTTGACATTGCTGATGCTGGACATGATGCCACGGAAGGCGTCGGTGACGTTCTGCAGCACTGAACGGCGCTGGGCATCCAGTCGCTCCAGGGCCGCCTGGTACTGGTAGCCCGCCTGGCGGGTCCGGGAGCTCACCGCTCCGCCTTCGTAAATCGGAACCGCCAGGTTCAGGCCGATGAAGGCCCCGTTGAGGTCCGTGTTGAACTGGCTATTCGACCTGGCCACGTTGTAACCCGCCTGCATATTCAAGGTCGGGAAATGGCCGGAGCGCTCGATCTCGATCTGCTTCTTCGCTGCCTCTGCCGCCTGCCGATCCGCCAGGATCAGATAATTGTTGTGTAGAGCGGTCTGTGCCCACTTGTTCACGTCGTCGGGCTGCGGCGGCGTCAGCGGCAGCTTTTTGCCGAGCCGGGCCAGAGGCACATGGATCCGACCCACGACCCGCCGCAAGGCCTCCCAGGCGTTGTCCAACGCGTTCTTCGCGCTGATCAGGGTCGCCCGGGAGCTGTCGTAGGCCGCCTGGTTATCGTTGACGTCGGTAATAGCCACGAGGCCGACCTGAAAGCGCTGCTTGGACTGCTCGAGCTGCCGCTCGTTGGCCTTGACCAGGGCCTCCTGCACCCGGACCGCATCGGCAGCCTCCAGCACGCCGAAGTAGGCGACGGTCGTGTCAACCATCAGCTGGATCTGGGCGTCTCGGTACTGGGCCTCCGACTGGGCGATGGTGTTATCCGTTTGCCGCATGCGGATCCAGTTGCCTCGGTTGTACAAGGGTTGTGTAATGGAAGCCGTCAGCTGCTCGTCGGCATAGGTGTCGTTGTAGCTGAAGCTCTGTCCAAGAAAATTTCTGCCAAACGTCTTGTCGTTCCGGTAGTCGGCACTGCCGGTGACACCGAAGTTGGGCAGCAGCAGAGCACGTGCCTGGGGCTTGTTCTCCTGCGATGCCTCCAATTGATTCTGTGCCGCCCGGAGAGTCGGGTTGGTCCTCTTCGCCATGTCGTAGACGGCCAACAGATCCGCGCCCAAGCCCAGCGTGGGGAGGACTGCCACGCAGGCAGCAAAGATGGCAACTGTCTTGCGGCGTATTGGCATCGGCCCTGGCCTCTTTGCCGGCGGGATCGCAGGTAGCTCTGCAGGCGGCCCCGATTATAGGCGAGTGGCTCGCCGACCCACAATTCGTTGCAACGATCAAACAGTCTCCACCGTGTGATTCGCTACTCGATAGCGGCAGAGCGTTGCGGCGGGAGCCTCCCGTGCGGTATTACCCGTCGCCACGACCTCCATCAGGGTCGTCGGCCACCGCCGAGCCCAGATCGCGTTGCTTCCGTAGCCCAGCTTCCAGGTGCGGCGCCTGGGGTGGCGCAGGCCCGTGGTAGGCTTCCGTCACCCCGCTGCCCTTCAGCCCCTACTCGGCCCCGAATGCCCCACAGCCCCATTCCCCCGTCCTTGCACTTCCGCAAGGCACCCTACCAACGGCGCGAGTCGGCCCGCCGGAGGATGCCCCGCAGCCGGCGGTGGCGCTGAGGCGCGACCATGGGGCAGTTGAAGTCCAGCGCCTTTCGTCCCGCCTGGTGGTTGCGCGGGGCCCACGCCCAGACCCTTTGGCCCAGCCTCTTCCGCCGACGCCCGCGCCTACGGGTCAGCCGAACGCGCGTCGAGCTGGCGGACGGGGACTTCATCGATCTCTCGGTCACCGGCGGCTCCGGCCCCACTGTGCTCGTGATCCATGGCCTGGAAGGAGATCTCCAGTCCCACTATGCTGCGGCTTTGGTTGCGGACCTGGCGGCCGCGGGCTTCCGCCCCGTCTTCATGCATCTGCGCGGCTGCAGCGGCGAGCCGAACCGCCTTGCGCGGAGCTACCATTCCGGCGCGACCGAAGACCTGGCCGCGGTGCTTGATTACCTCGCGGGCACGCCGAGGGGCCCGGCCGCGGCGGCGGTCGGCTTTTCCCTCGGAGGAAACCTCCTGCTGAAGCAGCTGGGCGAATCGGAGCGACCCGGCCTGCAGTCAGCCGTTGCCGTCTCCGTTCCCTTCGTGCTGCGGGATGCCATGCTGCGGCTCGGACTTGGGGCGTCCCGACTCTACCAGCGCTATCTCCTCGACCGGCTCAAAAGGTCCTACCGGGCCAAATTCGCCCGCCTCCCGTCACCTTTGAGCATCGATCTCGACGAGGTCGGGGACTTCTTCGACTACGACGACCGGGTGACCGCCCCCCTCAATGGCTTTGCCGGCGCCGATGAGTATTACGCGCGGTGCAGCTGTCGGCCGTTCCTGCGCCATATCGGTATTAACACCCTGATCCTGCACGCCGCGGACGATCCCTTCATGTTTCGGCATACGGTCCCAGGTGCCGCAGAGCTTGGACCTGGGGTCACCCTGGAGCTTGCCGAGCACGGGGGACACGTCGGGTTCGTCTCGGGCCTACGGCCCTGGCGGCCCCGCTATTGGCTGGATGGTCGCATCCTCGAGTTCCTCCGGGGCACTGTGGGCTCCCCAGATCCCGCGCCCCTATCCGATGCTGTGCAGGTAGGCCGTGAGGCCGTCCATCAGCATTTGAATGGCCATCATGATCAGCAGCATACCGGATAGCCGCACCAGGGCCCGCAGCGCGCGCGGACCAAGCATCTCCATCAGCAGCCCCGAAGCGAGCAGGATGGCGGCACTCACCACCCAAGCGACGCTCACGGCCCCCCACCAGGTCAGAAGCCGCTGCGGATCCCGGCTGACCAGCAAGAGGGTCGCCGCCACCGCCGAGGGACCGGCGATCATGGGCACTGCCAGCGGCACGATGAAAGGCTCCTCCTGCGACTCTTCGGCCACCACCCCAGCCTGCGGGAACACCATCCGCAACGCGATGATGAAGAGCACCACCCCGCCCGCAACGCCGAGGGCGGGCTGTTTCAGCCCCAGGTAGCCCAGGATCGCACGGCCCGCCAGGAGAAAGGCCGCGAGCACCCCGTAGGCGATCATCATCTCCCGCGCGATGATGGCCAGGCGCCTGGATCGCGGGTAGCGCCCCACGAGGGCGTGAAAGACCGGGATGTTGCCCAGGGGATCCATGATGATGACGAGGAGGACAGCGGCGGATAGAAAGTCCATTGCAGTGCAGCTAAGGCGATTGCCGGAAAAGCGCGTACCGGACCAAGCAAGGCGGTATGAGATCTGACAGAAATCGCCTAAGCTTGCATCGGGCTCGGCAGCCTCACACCCAGACCCTGCGATTATCCCACCCGAGGACTCGCCATGCTGACCAAGAAGATGCTTGCCATCGTTGTCCTGACCTGCGGCTGCTGCGCGGTCTCCCCGATCCTGCCGGCACAGAGTGCGCGGACACGAGCCGCTGGCGCCACAGCTCCGTTGGACACCACCGGATCACCGTCTACGGGGGAGAAGATACTTGACGCCGTCGTCGTTCGCCCGGTGACCTTCGCCGCCTCCCTGGTTAGCGGGGCCGTCTTCCTCGCCACGCTGCCCCTCGTTCCGTTGGACTCCGGTACGGACGTGAAGACTGCCCGCAAGGCGCTCGTGGACTACCCCTTTGGCGATACCTTCAGACGCCCCCTGGGCGCTTCCGGTGGCCCGAGCGTGCCCGATCAGCCCACCAAACGGGAGTGATTCGAAAGCCAGCGTGGTCTGTGCCATACGATCACAGCGCGGCGGCTGCACCCCGGCGGCCCAGTTGGATCGATCGCTGCCTCCCGCGGGCCGACGACACCATTGGGACCAGACAACGGTCCCCCAAGTGACCCCATGACGCCTCTGCCGCGTTCTGTCGGCAAGAACAGACGATCCGCGTCATAGGCGAGCGCCGGTACCCTCGCCGCGCCCTCCGGTGCCGGGCGCAAACCTGCCTGCAGCGCCTGTCGCCGGCCCAGTTTTGTGGGCCTGCAGCCTATTTCCCCGCTTTGAATCTCCAGAGATCTTTCTCGGGCACCACTCTTGCTTAAAGGTCGGCAAGGAAGCGGCCAGGACGGACTTGCCACCAGCGCCGGGGGTGCCGGGCAAGATCCGGGCTCTCGCCGACAGCTGAGATTCGCGGCTCTGGCGCTGCGCATGAAGCCGGCCCTATCGACACGCAAAATGCCCACGCCGACAACTTCAACGCAGACAGACCGATCGGGCGGCGCCATGGTCGAGGGGCTCTACGAGGCGCTGCCGTCGTCCCTGGTCACCGTCATCATCGTCGCTACCTCCCTCGCCGTCGTTCAGCTTCCGGTGATCGACTCTCTGCGTGTCTCGTTATGGTTGGGATCCATCTATCTGGTAACCGGGGTGAGGCTGTGGACTTGGCTCCGCTACCGCGCGCAAGACAGCCTCGACCACGACGACACCTTCTGGCGCCGTCTCGGACTGGCCGGGGCCCTGCTCTCGGGAGCCACCTGGGGCACAGCGGCCATCCTGCTGTTTCCCCTGCACAATCCGGCACACCAAATGTTCGTTGTCCTCTGCATCGCCGGGATGGCCTCCGGTGCGGTTACCACCCTGTCGGCCCAGCTTCCCGCTGTTTTCGGCTTTCTGGCGCTCTCCCTGCTGCCTCTGATCACACGGCTTCTCCTCGAGCCGGAAACCCTCGGGCCGGCCATGGGGTTCATGAGCCTGCTGTTCCTGGTGGGGCTTACCCTGTCCGCCATGCGCTTTCACCGGCGGACCGGAGAGATGTTGTCAGAGCGTCGGGCGCGACGAAACGCGCAGGCGCTGGCGCACCGACAAGCTCTGTACGACGACCTCACCGGGCTGGCAAATCGCCGATTGCTCATGGAGCGGTTGGACCAAGAGCTCACCCGCGCCGTGCGCCACGGCCGTCGGGGAGCCGTGTTCTTCATGGACCTGGACCGCTTCAAGCACGTCAACGACTCCCTTGGCCATCCCGCGGGTGACGCGCTGCTGCAGCAGGTCGCCGGGCGCATCCGCAAGCGTACCCGTGGCGAAGACACGGCCGCCCGCTTCGGCGGTGACGAGTTCGTCGTTGTGCTGCCCGAAATCGGCGCAGGCGTGGAGAAAGCGGGAGACGAGATCCACCGCGTCGCACTGGAGCTTCAGCAATTCCTAAGCCGCCCCTACCTGGTCGCCGATCATGAGCTTGACATCACTGCAAGCCTGGGCATCGCCTTTTTCCCCGACGACGGCACTACGCCGAACGAGATCCTGAAGCATGCCGACATGGCCATGTACCGGGCCAAAGAACAGGGCCGAGACGCGGTTCAGTTCTTCACCTCCGGACTCCAGGACGCGGCGTACCGGCGCCTCAAGAATGAGCGGGACCTGCGGCAGGCGCTCAGCAATGAGGAGCTGGTTCTCGTGTACCAGACCCAGGTGAACCCCTCCCGCCAACTTATCGGGCTGGAAGCGCTCCTGCGGTGGCGGCACCCGGAGCGGGGCCTGGTCTCGGCGGAAGCGCTCCTGCAAGTCGCCGAAGAGACCGGGCTCAGCCTGCCGCTCGGCGAGCACGTCCTGCGCATGGCCTGCCGCGACCTGGTCAGGGTCGCCGGGTGGCGTCCCATCCCCCTTGCGATCAACATCAGCCAGAAACAGTTCGGGCAGGCCGACTTCATCGACCGCCTCCGCGCCATCCTGGCGGAGACGGGCGCCGACCCGCGTCTCTTGCGCATGGAGATCACGGAGAGTACGGCGATGGAGAAGCCCGACCAGACCATGGCCAAGATCCAGGCCCTGCGGGGTCTTGGGGTTGGGTGCAGCATCGACGACTTCGGCACGGGCCACTCGTCCCTCGCCTACCTCAAGCGTTTGCCCGTCGACACGATCAAGATCGACCGCTCCTTCGTCACCGAGATCATTACCGACCACGACGATGCCGCCATCGTCGAGGCCATCATCTCGATGGCCCGGCACCTGCGCCTCGACGTCATCGCCGAGGGAGTCGAGTCCCGGGAGGCAATGGACTTCCTGCTCAAGCACGGCTGCCGCCAGTTCCAGGGCTTTCTGTTCGGCAAGCCCGCCGAGCTCAGCGAGCTCCTGGACCACCTTCGCGCAAGCGAGCGTCCGCTGCTCTCCGCGGTTCGTTAGGGTGTGAGTGCTCAGTCCAGTCCCCCGGTTTTCTCAGAATAATCCGCGTCAACTCTGCCGGATTCCTCCACCGCCGCTGTCGCTTCCCGCAGGCTAACCGGCCCTCGGTGGTGTCGGGCGGTTCGGACGGCAGCAAGCGGCCAT
>Ga0307440_1000243_pt1 | contig 26463 bp, 23 predicted proteins | sample SalMarWE160410MG_FD_202150 | JGI IMG/M metagenome (GOLD analysis project Ga0307440, IMG submission 202150) | Salt marsh sediment microbial communities from the Plum Island Ecosystem LTER, Massachusetts, United States - WE1604-10 | ecosystem: Environmental > Aquatic > Marine > Intertidal zone >...
GGAGGGACCAGGCTGGCGTGCCTGGTTAGGAACTCGATCAACTGGTCCGTGAGCGCAGCTGTGTTCCATTCGTATCCGCCATGGATGTCGGCGATGATCATGCGAGCATGTCGGCCATTGCCGAAGGCATAGACCTCGAGCGGCCGGCCCTCTACAGAGTGGCCGATGACGATCGGCGTAGGCGAGGTTGGCACAGCGGTTGGGCTCGCCGGCGTGGGTGAGGGCCCGGCGATTGGCCGGTTCAGGATATTGCCCGGGGGTGGCGACTCGTCGACGGCTGCCGAAGCCTGGACGAAAAAGCCCGTCCACAGCGCAAGGCCGAAGCCGGCCGCCAAGAGCCACCGCAGCCGGGTTTCCACCTTGCGCACCCTTGCTCGCCGTCGTTGGCCCTTCCTTCGCAGTTCCTGGCGCCTTTGGTTTGTGAAGGATTTCACAAGTGACCTCGCATAATCGATCTTATCATGCGTTTTGGGTGTCGGAGTTCGCCTGTTGGTCCTATTGCCGAGCGTTCCTATTAGTGTGGCGGCGCCAAGCGGGCATGGGATGCTCGGGTCATTGTGGGGTGGCAATTGCTCCTGCTATAATGCGCCGAACGACGTATGGGAGCACTGATAGAAGCCTCCGGCCTGACCAAGCAATTTGACGAGCTGATCGCCGTCGAGGATGTGACCCTGCGTGTTGCGCAGGGGCAGATCCTGGCTCTGTTGGGGCCCAATGGCGCTGGCAAGACCACGACCATCAGGATGCTGGCGTCGATCTTGCCGCCCACCAGGGGCACGGCGCGCATAGCTGGCTACGATGTGCTTGAAGAGGCCCATAACGTGCGGCGAGCCGTGGGGCTCCTCACCGAACACCACGGTCTGTACACGCGCATGCGCCCGAAAGCCTACCTTGCGTTCTTCGGTCGCACCTATGGCTTGTCCCAGACAGAGGCTGAAAGGCGCGCAGACCAGCTGCTTGAACGTTTTGGTTTGCAGCAGGATTTGGACCGTCGCCTGGGCCATTTCTCCCGCGGCATGCGCCAAAAGCTGGCCCTCGCTCGCGCCATGCTCCACAACCCGCCGGTGTTGCTGCTGGATGAGCCAACCTCAGCCATGGACCCGGCCAGTGCGCGCATGGTCCGTCAGAGCATCGAAGCGCTGCGTTCGTCCAATCGGGCCATTATCGTGTGCACACACAACCTCGCCGAAGCTGAGGCGTTGGCCGATCGAATTGCCATCATAAGGAAAGGCCGGATCGTCGTCTTGGGGACTCCCAAGGATCTGAAGCAAACTCTGCTGGGGGACCCCATCATGGAGCTTCGACTGGCCGGGCGCCTGGATGGGGCCGTGCAGGCACTGCCTCGCGGTATCGAGCCGGTGGCATGCGGCGAGAACTGGCTTCGGTACCGGGCTTCCAAGCCGGAACGGGCCAATCCGCGTGTGTTGGAGGCCATGAGCCGAGCGGGACTGTCGGTAGTGACTCTGACGGATGTGGGACGAAGCTTGGAAGAGGTCTACCTCCGAGTGGTGTCTGACGGAGAATCAGACCAGGATGCTAACCGATGACCGTTGACACGCGCGAACGCCTGAGTTTCTGGGAGGCCGTTGGCCTCATCGCAGGCCGCGAGATTGCCGATCAGCTCCGTGATTGGCGTATCCTGACTCCGATTGCAATCCTGACCTTGTTCTTCCCTCTTTTGATGAACTTCACCGCCAACAAGGCGACGAGTTTCGTTGCCCAGTACGGGGCCAACGTGGTTGCGGATCGGTTGATCCCCTTCCTGCTGATGGTGGTTGGTTTCTTCCCCATTTCGATCTCGCTGGTGATTGCCCTCGAGAGCTTCGCTGGCGAGCGTGAGCGGCTCTCACTCGAACCCCTTTTGGCCACACCCCTCACCGATGGCCAACTGTACCTGGGCAAGATGTTGGCCTCTCTGCTGGTCCCGCTTGGGGCCGCATATCTCGGTATCGGCGTCTACCTTGGGGGTCTTGCCCTGACCGTTCACTGGTCACCGCCGCCAGTGCTTCTGGCACAGGTGCTGATGCTCACGACCATGCAGGCCCTGGTGATGGTGAGCGGAGCGGTGGTCATTTCTTCTCAAACCACGTCAGTGCGGGCCGCCAACTTGCTGGCGTCATTCGTGATCGTGCCTATGTCTCAGCTGATCATCGGCGAAAGCCTGATCATGTTTTGGGCCCAGTATGCCGTGTTGTGGTGGATTGTCTTCGGCTTGTTTATTGTGGCGATCGTTCTGGGCCGGATGGGCTTGCACCTCTTCAATCGCGAGGAGCTGCTGGGCAGGGAAATAGATGTCCTCAGTTTCAAATGGGCCTGGCGCCATGTCAAGGCATCCTTCCTGGGCTCAAGATCCGGGTTTGCCGGGTGGTACGCCGGTGTTATTCGGACCTCGCTGCCGCGCCTATGGCCGAGCATGGTGTTTATGATCGTCGTGTTGACCGGTGCCTATCTGCTCGGGGTTCGAATGGCAGGGCAGTATCGAATCCCGGCCGATGTTCTCCAAGTCGACGCTATCAAGTCGGACCTTCTCCAGCAAATGCGCAGTTTTGGACTGCTTTCGGGGCGGGGCTGGTGGCTGATCCTGGCCAACAATCTGAGAGCAATCGGCATGGCGTCACTGGTTGGCATTTTCACGTTTGGCATCCTGGGTGTGATCCTTTTAATGGTTCCCGTCGGCCTGATCGGTTTCTTCGCCGGTAACTTGAGCCTGGCCGGGTTCGATGCCCTCAAGTATGTGGCCGCCCTGGTTGCACCGCACGGCATCCTCGAGATCCCGGCGGCGATAATTGCCGGCGCGGCCATCTTGCATCTTGGAATGTCGCTCGTCAGCCCGCCTGCGGGGGAGAGTTTAGGCGAAAGCTGGCTGACCGCGCTGGCTGAGTGGTGCCGGGTCAGCCTGGGCGTTGTGTTGCCCCTGTTGGTTGCTGCGGCCGCCATCGAGGTTTTCGTGACCCCGCTCGTGGCCGCCTGGTTGTTGGGAGGAGGCTGACCTGTGGCGGAGTTAATCGTTCTAGGAAGTGCGAATTCTGTCCCTTCCGCGGACCACGCCAACACCCATATGGCGGTGCGAGGAGAGTCTGGGACAATTCTGATCGATTGTGTGGGTACAGCTGTGGTGCGTTTGGGGCGAGCGGGGATCGCTCTGGACGATGTCCAAGATATCATCCTCACCCATTTTCACCCGGATCATGTTTCCGGACTGCCGCTGCTCCTCATGAATATGTGGTTGTTGGGCAGACAAGCGCCTTTGAGAATCTACGGCCTGAATCACTGCCTTAAGCGCGTCGAAGATATGATGAGTTTCTATCAGTGGGAGAACTGGCCCGAATTCTTCACGGTCTCATTCCACCGACTGCCGGAAACCGAGGCCGAGCTGGTGCTGGAAAATCAAGATGTCCGGATCTTGTCATCCCCTGTACATCACCTCGTCCCTACGATTGGGCTGCGTGTAGAATCGGCCGATTCCGGGCGTCAGATTGCCTATTCCTGTGATACGGAACCGTGCGACGAAGTCGTCCGTCTCGCCTCTGGTGCGGATGTTCTCATCCACGAGGCCACCGGTATGAGTCCAGGCCACACATCCGCGGCACAGGCCGGGGAGATCGCCACCCGGTCCGAGGTGGGGCAGCTGCTGCTCATACACTATCCAGTACACCCAGGCGTGGACCCCAATCTGGTGGCGGAGGCAGCCAAGCGTTTTCAGGGACCGGTGGCTCTGGCAGAGGATTTCATGCGCGTTTCGCTCGATCGGGTTCAGGTCTGAACAGGCGTTCTCAGTCCCTTCGCATAGTCAAATTGCTGAAGGTGATATTGCGTTGAGATGCAGGCCAATGTGGTAGAATGACCTGTGTCGAGGGCACAGATCGGCCGGAGAAGCACGGATTTGATGGCCAGGTTTAGGGCCCATGTTGTCGAAAGCACCTCATTAACCCCAATGCTCGCACCCCCACAGGCAAGATGTTGAACGCAATTCAAAGCAAGCACGCTTGTCGGCGCTTTAAGGGCGGAGCGTCAAACCGCGGAAGTTGGATGGATTCTCTGGGTGTCTGGAGCAGGGGATCCGAATGCGGGAACGAACGTCTGCATGTATACTCGTCGGTTGAGGGTGGTGGGTGCAGAGCAAGAGGTTCTGAGGCGGCATGGCCACAGTATTGATCGTCGATGATGATTCGACCATGACATCCTTGCTGAAGACGCTGTTGCAGCTGGATGGCTACGACGTGATGCAAGCCTCCTCAAAAACAGGCATGCTGGATGCGCTGCAAAAGCAGCGCCCAGATGTCGTGTTGATGGACGTGTTCATCGGAGACGCTGACGGCCTCGAGATTCTAGGGGAATTGAAGGGCTCGGGGGACCATCGCCTGGACATGCCGGTCGTGATGACATCCGGCATGAACCTGGCCCAGGAGTGCGAGGCAGCCGGAGCGTCGGCGTTCTTGATGAAACCTTACGACCCAGAACGACTATTGTCAGTGATTAAGAACCAATTAGAAGGGGAATGAAAGCCGTCCTTGAGGCGGCCCCGGAAAGAATGAGTTAACTGTTGTGTCAAAAAAAACCAACCGGAGATCGTCACGTCAGTGGCGGTTGATGGATCTACATTTACATACACCCGCATCTAATGACTACCAAGAGCCAAAGGCAACGTATCTTGATGTCCTGCGGCGCGCCAAGGCGCGTGGCCTGGACATTATTGCCTTTGCCGACCACAACACTGTGGCCGGGTATCGCCAGATGCAGGAAGAAATCGAACGCTTGGTAATGCTGGAAAAGTTGAACCGCCTCGAGAAGAATGAGCGGGCCAATCTAGATGAGTACCGCAGCTTGCTGGACGATGTCCTCGTGCTGCCTGGGTTTGAGTTCACGGCCACGTTTGGCTTCCATATCCTGGGCATCTTCTCCCCAGAGAAATCCGTCCGTGAGCTCGAGCACTTGCTGCTCGATCTGAAGGTGCCCCCTGAGGAGTTGGACGATGGTTCGTCAACTGTGGGGGCCACGGCGGATGTGCTCACCGCCTACCGCGTGATCAAGGAAGCCGGCGGATTGGCGATTGCGGCGCATGCCAACTCGAGCAACGGCGTGGCCATGCGCGGCTTCCGTTTCGGCGGTCAGACGAAGATCGCCTACACTCAGGACCCCAACCTGCATGCGCTCGAAGTGACCGACTTGGACCAGAAGGGGCGTCGCTCGACAGCCCAGTTCTTCAACGGGACCAAGCCTGAATACCCGCGGCGGATGCACTGCATTCAAGGCTCCGATTCGCATCGAATCGCAGCCGATCCCAAGGACAAGAAGAATCTCGGCATCGGTGACCGGGCCACGGAAGTGATGCTGGACGAGGTCTCGTTTGAAGCCCTGTATGCCCTCTTCCAGAGCAACGACTTTGCCAGCCATCGGCCCCATGTCGCATCGTCATCCTCAACAACTAAAGAAACCCAAGACTTCGTACATCAGGCCCGAGAAGAGGGCCCGTCGATAGTGCAGGACTTCCACGAGTCGATGACGATTAGAGGCGGCAGGCTCTACGCTATCATTGCCGACGTTTGCGGCATGGCCAACACCAACGGTGGCACCCTCTACGTCGGTGTGGGTCAGGATGCTTCCAAGCCTCCAACTGGTGTGAGCAATCCCAAGGACGCCATCAAGAAGCTTGAGAAGGAAATCACCAAGCGAATCAGTCCCCCGCTTTCCTGCCAGGTCGACTCGATGGAAACCCGAGGCAAGAGGGTGCTGCGGATACTCGTTCCTCGGGGAGACGATCCGCCGTATGCGGTGGATGACAACAAGATCTACGTGCGGGATGAAACGGATACCGGGCTTGCCGTCAGAGACGAGATCAAGCAGCTCGTGCTTCGAGGCAAATCAGAAGCACCAGTAGGGGCCGAGGCCGAATCTGCGAGCACGCCGGCGGAACACGGCGTTGCCCCGCCCAGGACAGGGGTGGAGGTTGTCGAGGTTGAAGAGCGTGACAACACGAAGTACTACACCCTGCGCGACCTGCGCAACGGCAACGTGGTCAAGAACGTCACACAGACTTCGGCGCGCCGGCTTTGGCACTACGCCATTTCGGAATACAAGGAACTTCCCGAGGACAAGACCCGGGCCGATATCTCCTGGCAAGGCGACTTGGGAAAATTAAAGGAACAGAAGCGCGGAAATCGACGGCGTTATGACCTCGTTCAGAAGAGCGATGGCAGCATCCGCTTCTATTACGGCGTCACCGAAGACGGCATTCACGGCGAGTGGAAAGCTCTCGTCGGTACCGACAACGAGTAGGCCAGGCGAGGAGTCTGAGAGAGCTGTCGATCGAAAGCCGTATGCCATCAGGCGTCCCCTTGGGGCGCCTGATTAGCTGTGGGGAGGCGAATTGAGCCAAAGTTTCCAGCCATCAATCCGAACCTTTGAATTTGAGAGGGACTACTCCGCCGTCCGGAGTCTGTGGCAGCACTCTGGGCCCGGGATACAACTTTCCTCGTCGGACGAAGCACAGGAAATACAAAAGAAGCTTGAGCGGGATCCGGATCTGTTTCTCGTGGCCGAGGTGGGTGGCCATGTCGTAGGCACGGTCCTGGGTGGATTCGACGGACGGCGCGGGATTGTCTACCATTTGGCCGTCGCACCTCGAGTGCGGCGCCGTGGGCTGGGCCGGGCCCTAATGGAGGCGGTTGAGGCCAGGTTGCTGGCTAAGGGTTGCCTCAAGTACTATTTGCTGGTGACCAAAGACAACGCCGATGCGTTGGCATTCTACGAGGATTTCGGGTGCGATCTCATGGCCCTGCACGTTCTCGGAAAGAGGATCGGATGAAAGTTGGCATCCTCACGGTGTCGGATCGCAGTGCTCGCGGAGAGCGGGAAGATCGGTCTGGCCCGGCCATCAAGGATATTGTGTCGACCAAGCCCTGGGAGATTGTGGGCCCCGCGTTGGTTTCCGATGATCAGCCCAAAATTGAGGCCCAGCTCGTGCAATGGGCGGACGCTGATGGGCTCGATCTGATCCTGACGACTGGCGGCACCGGCTTCGCGGCTCGGGATCGGACGCCGGAAGCCACGCTGGCAGTCTGCGATCGGATGGCGCCTGGGCTGGTTGAAGCCATGCGCGCCGCAAGCCTTCGGGTCACCCCGCATGCCATGCTTTCTCGCGCCCAGGCGGGCATTCGTGGGCGTACTTTGATTATCAACCTGCCCGGCAGCCCGAAAGGTGTGCGCGAAACGCTGCAGGTGATCATGCCTGCCCTGCCTCATGCTCTGCAAGTGCTGGGCGATGCCGATGAAGCCGAAGCCGGGCACGATCAACCGCAAGGCCGTCGCGAGATCTGACATCCAGGAGGCAGCCTCGGTGAAACCCAGCCGCTATCGCTGGACCGTTGTAGGTGTCTTCTTCAGCTTCATGCTGCTCCACCAATCAGACAAGTTGTTGATTGGTCCCCTGACGACGCCAATCATGAACACTTTCGGCATAGATGAATTCCAGATGGGTGCCGTGTTCACCGGCGCACTCCTCGTGGGCGCCGTGATGTACCCCGTCTGGGGGTATCTCTACGACCGCTTCGCCCGGCCCAAGCTGCTGGCTCTGGCGTCCCTCATTTGGGGATCGACAACTTGGCTGGGGGCGATTGCCCCTACCTATTCCACCTTCTTGATCAGCCGTGCGTCGACCGGCATCGATGACTCGAGCTATCCGGGCCTTTACAGCTTGGTGGCCGACTATTTTGGGCCCGAGATTCGGGGGCGGGTCTACGGTCTGCTTCAGCTATCCCAACCCATGGGCTACATGCTCGGTCTGGTCCTGGCGACGACGCTCAGCGGTCTGATCGGCTGGCGGGCCGTGTTCTATCTGACGGGCAGCCTGGGAATCGTCTTGGCCGTGGTCATCTTGCTCGTCGTCCGAGACGCGCCGCGGGGCCAAGCGGAACCTGAGCTGGCGGATCTGGAGCAGATTGGCGTCTACAAGTTCAACTTCGGTTTGGCCCTGGGATTGTTCAGAAAGCCAAGCTTGCTGCTGCTTTTTGCGCAAGGCTTCGTGGGTGTCTTCCCGTGGAATGTCATTACCTATTGGTTCTTTCGTTATCTTGAAACAGAACGTGGATACGCAAGCAACGAGGTGCTGATGACCATGGGGCTGGCGATTCTTGTGCTGTCGGCTGGCTACTTCGTGGGCGGCACGTTGGGAGATGTCTTGTTCAAGCGCACGCGCAGAGGCCGGCTGTTGGTTGCCATGACGGCGGTCTTGATCGGCGCCGTGTTCCTGAGCATCACGATGCGGATCCCGGTGGAGGGAAAGCTCACCTTCATGCTCATGTTGAGTGCCACGGCCCTCTTCATGCCATTCTCATCTCCCAATGTGGTTTCCACGGTGTACGACATCACGCTGCCTGAAGTGCGCAGCACTGCCCTTGCGGTTCAGTACTTCATTGAGAATGGGGGAGCAGCGCTGGCGCCCTTGCTTGCCGGGTACATGGCGGTTCGCGCCTCGCTCGGCGAAGCCATCCTGCAGATTTCCGTCCTGGCCTGGGTTCTCGCGGCGGCCTTTCTGGCCGCAGCCGCCTATCTGGTACCGAGAGACATCGAACGCCTTCGGCAGGAGCTGGAGGCCAGGGCAGTCAACGAACGCAAACTTCAGCCTGGCTCCGGATCCCCTGGCTAGGATCAAGCGCCAGGCATGGTGATTCACGCTTGAGAGCTGGCGGCGACGTAAGGGTTGTGAAAGACATCACAAGTAGGGTAAAGACTGATCGGCCTTGGGTGCGCTTGAGCAGGATCGTCGCCAATAGTCTTGTCGCACTGTGGCCTTTCAATTATCCTTCAGGACCATGAGGTTGCGGTTATTGGTCACCTGCCCGTTCGCCCCGTGAGGAGCTGAACGGATCGGAGGCGGTATGGATCCAGCGAACGTGACAATCTGGTTGGCTGCTCTGGCTGGCCTGGCGTCGATTCTCTCTCCGTGTGTGCTTGCTCTCCTGCCCGCCTATGTCGGGTACCTGGGAGGTCGGTCGGTCACCCCAGGCGGCCAGGTCGTTGAGAATCGGTGGATCACTTTCTCGCACGGCCTGGCATTTGTCATCGGTTTCAGCGTGGTGTTCATCACCCTGGGAGCAGCAGCGTCTCTCGTCGGCGCGGCGCTCTATGACCTGAGAACCTGGATCGCCAAGATCGGTGGGGTGATTGTGGTGATCTTCGGTCTGCACACGATTGGGATCATCAACATTCCGTTCCTCGACTACGACATCCGTCGGCATGAGCGTCCCGATCCAGGACTTGGATATCTTTCTTCCGCCTTGATGGGGGTCTTCTTCTCGGCCGGTTGGGCACCGTGCGTCGGCCCGGTTCTGGGTGCTGTGCTGACTTTGGCACTCAACTCAGCCAATCTGCAGTTGGGGATCATCTTGATGACGGCCTACTCAATCGGGCTGGCGATCCCGTTCTTGCTGACCGCGTTGGGCATCGGACGCATCACGGAACTGCTCCGCAAGCGTCAGAGGCTCGTGCGCTATATCTCGATCGCAACCGGAGTCCTTTTGATTGTGGTTGGCGTGATGTTGTTTTCGGGGACGTTAGAGCAGCTGGCCCGCTTTGGGTTCTTCATTAATCTCGGTCTATGAGTGTCGTTCCCAACGGAGACCAAAGAACATGGCGTCGACGCTGGCTACCTTCGGTCGGCGCCGTGGCCTTCTTCGGATTGGCCCTGGCGATCGTCACCGTGTGGGGCTTTCCCGGCCTCGACACGAGGGTTCCTCCGATTGCCGAAGGAGAGACATTCGCCCCGCTGCAAGGCGCCCTGGCGCCGGATTTCACGTTGGCCGGGGTCGATGGTCAGGCGCACCAGCTTGATGCACTTCGCGGCAAGCCGGTGCTGGTCAATTTTTGGGCAACATGGTGTGAACCCTGCCGGCTGGAAATGCCCGCCATTCAGGCGAGGTACCAGCGCTTCCACGAGACGGGATTGGAAGTCTTGGCGGTGGATTTCGATGAACCCAAGACGGAGGTTGTCTCTTTCGGGGACAATCTGGGGCTGACCTTTCCCCTATTGCTTGATCCGGGTGGCAAGGTGCAGAGTCTCTATCAGGTACGGGGTTACCCCTCCAGCTTCTTCATCGACCGGGCAGGGGTGGTTCAAGTGGTTCAAATCGGGGTGATGACGGAAGGTCAACTGGATCGCAATCTGGCAGCCATCGGAGTGGGCAAGTGACCATGCGTGTGACACTGTACTCGAAAGCGGAGTGTGGCCTTTGTGACAAGGCCAGGGCCGAGTTGGATGCCCTCCGGAAAGAGATTCCTCACCAGCTGGTTGAGGTGGATATCGAAAGCGAGCCGACGCTTGCGGCGCGCTATGCTGAACGTGTGCCGGTTGTCGAGGTCGGTCCGTACACGCTGAATGCGCCCTTCTCTGATTTGGATCTCAAGGTGGCGCTCCTTTCTGCGCATGACGGGCTGAAGTCAAATGACGTCAAGGCTACAAATGTGAGCCGGAACCAGGCCATCCGACTGAATCGGGGATTGCTGTTCTTTGCTCGACATTGGTTGGCTGCATTCAACCTTGCGGTGCTGATGTACGTTGGCTTTCCCTTTTTAGCACCCACTCTGATGCACTTCGGCTACCAGCGCCAGGCTCGCTGGATTTACACCGTCTACTCACCGCTCTGTCACCAGTTGGCGTTCCGGTCGTGGTTTGTCTTTGGGGAGCAGCCTGCTTACCCACGGGCTTTGGCCGGGACCGATTTGATCAGTTTCGGCCAGGCGACGGGCATGGACGAAAACGACTACATCGGCGCGCGGGCCTTCTTAGGCAACCCGACAGTGGGCTACAAGACGGCGCTCTGCGAACGTGACATCGCGATCTACGGCGGGATCTTCCTTTCAGGTTTGGCGTTCGCCTTCCTGCGCAAACGTCTCAAGCCCATCCCCATGTGGTTGTGGTTCGTTCTCGGCATTATGCCGATTGCCCTTGATGGCGGAACACAGCTGATCTCCATGCTTCCAATTCCCGGGCTAGCTTATATTCTCCCCATGCGCGAGAGCACACCTTTCTTGCGAACTCTCACGGGCGGATTGTTTGGCGTGATGAACGTCTGGCTGGCGTATCCGTACATCGAGGAATCATTTGCGGAGACTCGGGCGCTAATCGCTGCCAAGCTTCAAGCGGCTGGCCTGTCCAATTCGGGATCGCCAGCCGCCAGCTAGACCCCTCTGTTACGCCATGATAGACTGACCGCATGCCCTATGTGACGGCCGGCGGCTTGCGCGCTCTTCAATTCGACTCCCTCCTACTTCCTGGCGTAGAACACGCCATCTTCACCCGACAAGGTGGCGTGAGCGGGGCGCCTTGGCGATCGCTCAATGTGGGCGGCTCGGTCGGAGATGATCCTGAACATGTGGCTGCAAACCGTATGCGGATGTTCGAAGCCGTCGGGCAACCCGACGACACAATGGCCAGCGTATGGCAGGTCCACTCAGATCGCGTGATGGTCATGGATCGGCCTACCAACGGCAAGGTTCCGGAGAAGGCAGACGCCATGATCACCGACCAGCCCGGAATCACCCTGATGATGCGCTTTGCGGATTGTGTGCCGATCCTGGCATTTGATCCTGCGCGCCGCGCCGTGGGCATGGCCCACGCGGGTTGGAAGGGCACCCTCAGCGGGATCGCCAAACGGCTTGTTGAACGCCTGCACCAGACCTATGGGTCTCGCCCCGAGGATCTGCTTGTAGGCATCGGACCGTCGATCGCCGTACACCACTATCCGGTTGGGCCGGATGTCGTGAGGGCAGTGAAATCGAAGTTTGGTATGGCGTCTGATCAATTCCTTGAATCGTCGAATGGGGAAGTGCGGTTTGACCTGTGGGCTGCCAACCGATGGCAACTTCGGCAGGCTGGCGTCCCAAGGATCGAGATCAGCGGTGTCTGCACAGCGTGCCAGACAGAGGACTGGTTTTCACACCGCGCTGAGGCCGGCAAGACCGGTCGGTTTGGCGCGTTGATGTACCTGACGGGTTGAGCTGGACAGCGATGAGCCAGGTGGAATCTGACCTCAAGACGAATCTAGAGGAAGTCCGTAGAAGGATAGCTTTGGCCGCCGCACGTGTTGGCCGCGATCCGGACGATATCAAACTCGTTGCCGTGACCAAGGGGCGCTCCGCTGACGAGGTTCGGGCGGCGTACGAGAAGGGTCTGAGCGTGTTCGGAGAGAATCGTGTTCAGGAGGGTCGGGCCAAGATCGACGAGCTTTCAGATCTCCACGGTGTCTCTTGGCACATGATCGGCCATATTCAGAGTCGCAAGGCGAGGGATGTTGTTCGCGCTTTCCAATTGGTCCACTCCGTCGATCGCCTTCGGATTGCCAGGAAACTTGATGGGTATGCCGGGCAAAGTGGCCTGCGACAGCCCGTGCTGATTGAGTGCAACGCGTCGGGTGAGTCGAGCAAAGGGGGCTGGCCAATCGACAACGAGTCTGAGTGGGAGAGTCGCCTGCCTGAGTTCGAATCGCTGCTTGGCTTGCCTAATCTTGAGGTCCGCGGTCTGATGACAATGGCGCCCTGGACAAAGGACCGTGCTGTGCTCGAGGCCGTGTTTGGTCGGCTGCGGAGGCTCAGCCATTTCCTGGCCGAGAGACTCCCGAGCCAGCCTTGGGCTGAGCTCTCGATGGGTATGACCGACGATTTTGAAGTCGCAATTGAGCAGGGGGCGACCATGATTCGCCTCGGTCGGGCGATCTTCGGCGACAGGGAGAGCGTTTCCCAAGGGTGAGCTGCCGGGGGTGGCGCCTGGGATGCGATATGCCCGAGCTGGGCAGTGAGCGTCAATAAGCAGAAGGAGATCAATTCGTGGGGTTCTTAATCTATATCATTCAACTGGCTTCAACGGTCCTCACGGTGGTGATCATCGTGGATGTGGTCCTGAGCTACTTCCTGAGTCCGTTTCATCCCTTGCGTCAATCGCTGGACATGATCGTGGAACCCCTGTTGGCGCCCGTGCGCCGGATTGTGCCAGCCGTGGGGATGATCGACTTCAGCCCGGTAGTACTGTTGATTGTGATTCAATTGGTCGAGTCGCTCCTCGTGGGGCTTCTCCGATCCTTGTAGCCCGGTTCGGGTGACGTGATGCGCAAATTCCAACTTCACAACGGAAAGCAGGGGGCGGCCCTAACGGTACGCGTAACGCCCAGGGCTCGGAAAACGGAGGTCGGGGGTGTTCTGGAAGACGGAACACTTCGTATCCGAGTTGCACAGCCTCCAGTGGAGGGCAAGGCGAACAAAGCTCTGCTGGCCTTCTTGGCGAAGGTCCTAGGGGTGCGCAAGCGCCGAATTGAGATCGTGGCTGGAGAGAAGGGTCTGGATAAGATCGTGTCAATCACCGATCTGACCGCCCGTGAAGTTGAAAATCGTTTGAACGCTTGGCTCGAAAAACACTAGGGCAGGGTGCAGTGGGGGATCAGGCCGAGGGGACTGAGTCCTCGGGGAGCGCAGCCGGAGCGATGCGCATCCCAGGAGCTTCCATGCGCCACAAGGCTTCGTAGGCCACATCCCGCAAGTGCGAGTCCTCCCCTTTCAGGGCACGCACCAGCTCCATCCTCAGCTGTTCATCGCCGATCCAACCCATGGTCTCCAAAGCGGCAGCCTTTTCCTGATGCGTTCCGTCCGTATAGGCGCGCCGGAGCATCTCCAGTGCTGGTCTCCCAGGGGCGATTCCCAGCCCCACCCGACTGGCGTATGCGACCAGCCAGGGGACCTGAGCCAGCTCGGTGGGCGGTGGGGTGACTTTGGCAGCCGGGCTGCGACGCTTTTCCAGCGCTTCCGCAGCCGCCCCCCGTACAACCCATTGTCCGTCTTCGACCTGGATCTTCTCCAGCTGCTCGGCAGCCCACGTCTCTGGTATTCGGGCCAGTCCGAAGACAGCCGCCCTTCGGGTGAGCAGGTTGTCGATTCCTGCCGCCTCCTTGAGCATGGCGTAACCTTCGCCGGGGTTGATCGCCAGCGCCTCGGCGGCGGCCACGCGAACCGGCTCGTCACCTTCCAACAAAGCGTGGCCGAGCACCTCCAGGGCATCGTCGGTGCCAATGGCTGCCAGGGCGAGACAGCTTGCCTGGCGCGCTCGCGTATCCGGGTCTCCGTTGATGACCTTCTGCAGCTTCTCGACAGATTCCGCGTGCCTGAGGCCGCCCAGACCCAGGCCTCCCAGTATGCGACTGCTGACGTGCTCTGAGCTGAGGAGCCTTTCAAAGAAGACAGCAGCTGTGTCCTCCTGGGCGGCGGCCATGGCGTGGGTGGCGCGCAGGCGAAGTCCATAGGGTCGGGTGTGGCCCTGAATAAGCTTGCCCAGGGCGCGTAAAGTCGGCTGACGCCAGTCTGCATTGCCATCAGCGTAGGTCAGCCAATGTCCGACTGTCAGCACGCCAAGCGCGAGATCATCATCGCTTTCCGATAGAAGTGCCTGGGCGGCTTCATCGGAGGCGGCCAGGCCAGCAAAGTGGGCGGCTGCGGCTTGGACGGGCGCCCAGTCGTCGATCGGCGGAGCCTGCTCGAATTCAGCCATCGCTTTGGCGGCCAGATACGCACCAATCCTGGGCTGAAAGAACGACACCCGACCGCCCGGGCGCCTGACAAACAATCCCGCTTGCTCAAGGTCGCTGACGGGAGTCCCACGACGTAGGCTCTTCTCGGTGACTGCACCTTCACGATCGGTGATCCACGCCAGCGCGGCTGAGGCAGCCGCTTGGACTTCGTCCGAAGACAAGAACCGAGCGAGATAGGTCTCGAATCCATCAGCTCGATTGGCGCCAGTCGAGTCGCCGGCAAAGGCCGCCCATGTTCTCAGCGTCAACTCAAGCGGCGTCCAGCCATGACTGGCGCCCTGCAGCCAGCCTGTGATGAGCACAGGATCGACATCATCCAACCGATTCTTGGGCAGATTGGGCGCAACGAATGTCTGCCAGGCTTCACCCCATCGGTCGAGAAATCGGCGTTGGTCGTGGTCGTTCCATGGTGCCATCGCCAGCGGGGCGAAGCCGGCCTGAGTGAGACTGCCATAGCCTCGCACAGGTCCTGCAGCGACCATCTGGAGGCTGGGCGACTGATCCTTGACAGATTGGATCCAAGTGAGGATATCCGTCATTGCCTCGGGAGGGAATTCATCGAGGCCGTCGATCAAGAGCAGCAGATGCCCCTGGTCGAAGTATGGTTTCAAGTAGCCCGAAAGCCGAGAGCTCAGCCCGGCTGAGGCATTGCGCTGTGCCGCGCCGACTAACGTTCGCAGCGGATCCTTTTCAAAACCGCGTTCGAAGACCAGGTCGGCGGCGTGAATGAAAACCGGCAATGGGTGGTCTTGCCCACCGTGTTTGATCCGTCGCTGCGCCAACTGGGCGGCGAGGAAGGCGAGGGCTGTGGTCTTGCCTGTTCCAAGGTCACCCGTCAATAGGAGGTCTGCTCCAGACGCGAGGGCTTCGTCCAGGCTCAAAGTGCCTGATTGGTACACCCCCGAAAGATAGTGCCAGTCAGGCAAATTGGGGAGCACGGACAGGGAATCCTGGGTCACCGGGTCGGATTGCTCCGGGTCTATTCCGGCGGGAGGGGCGAGTAGTCTGGGAGGAATAATGATCTCGCGCAGGGCGAAGATGGCTCGAGCGACGTGACGGGTCTCAACCAGGGCCAGGAGCTCTTCGTGATAGCGGTCCTTGGCGCCGGCGACGAAGCTGTCGCTGACCTTACGCGTCTCGCGCTGCCCGACCTTGATCGCGCCTTGCATCAGGGGACGGATCCTGATGACCAGGACCGCCAGAGCCAACCCCGCCAGAATGCCGAGTACGAATTCCGGCCAGTCAAAACGGGCGCCAAAGAGCCCAAAAGGTCCAAACATCAGACACTATCCCGCATAGAGAATCCGCCCGCACTGGCGGCACAAGATCAGGTCGCCACCGCTGCGTACCTTCTGCTGCTCAGAACCTGGCAGGGCTAGCCCGCAGGCTGAGCAGACGCCATCATCGACAAGTGCCATTGCCATGGGGCCAACATTCTGCTTGATTTTTTCATACAACGCAAGCTCGTCTGAGCCCACCGACGCCAGGGCGGCCTCGCGTTCGGTTGTCAGGCGCTCGATTTCTGCTCCCAGTTTTTGGCGTTCATCCAACAGGTCCTTGTGCTGGGCTGCAGTCTCCGCCAGTGCGGCTTCCAGCTCCGCTTTGGCCCCGTCATACCTGCCCTCGGCCTCTTCAAGCTGCAGCATCCACTCCAATAGTTGGTCCTCCAGGGTGGCCAAGTGGCGCAGGAGAGATTGTGACTCGAGTTGCAGATCCTCAAGTTCCTTGGGATTCTGAACGCTGCCGCCATACAGAGATTTTTGATTGCGGTCGATCTTGGCCTTCTGCGATTCGACTTCCTGTTCCGCAGCGTGTGTTTCAGCCCGCGTTCCCACCAATTCCGACTGCGCCTGCTCCACATCGGCTTGTGCCCGGCTCACGCGCTCCGATTGGGCCAGGATAGAGCTGATTTCCTCCTGACGAGCATCAATCTCGTGCAGTCGGAGGTCGATTCTCTGCAAGGCGTAGAGACTGCTGGTTCGGCTCATGTGAAGATTATAGAGGCGGATGGAGTGCGGGAGCAACCGTACATATGGCGGAACTGGGGGGCTCGGTCTACAATCACAATCGTGAAATCTCGCACAGAATGGCTCCTGGTTGGCCTCGTTTCAGCGGGCGTGGCATCGATTACTCTCGTCCCCTACGTTGCCGCTGCAGGTCTGGTGCCAGCCGGCACGACCTTTTCGGGTTTCTTGATCAACCCGGTCGATGGCTACAGCTATCTCTCCAAGATGCAGCAAGGTTTGAACGGGGCATGGGGTTTCACGCTTCCCTACGCCGGGGCGCCCTCCGGAAGTGCAGGAATCTTTCTCTTCTATCTCGCACTCGGCCACCTCGCAGGTGTCCTGAATATCCCCCTGCTGACGGTGTACCACGGCACGCGTCTTCTAGCCGGGTTTCTGATGTTCCTATCCATCTATGCTTTTCTGGACGAGGTGCTGCGGGACCGCTTGCCTCGCCTGATGGCGTTTGCCTTTGTCTTGGCGGGCTCGGGCCTGGGTTGGCTTGCGATCGCCATCGGAATTCAAGCTAGTGACTTGACGATACCCGAGTCCATCCCGTTTGTGACAAGTTTCACAAATCCACACTTCCCACTGGCCGTTGCACTGGTCGCGCTGGGAGCGAGATCGATTGTGAGCGAAGATCGGTGGGGCGTCCGAACCGCGATCGGACTGGCGGTCGGGCTGGGCTTGGGGGTGGTGCTGCCGTTCGCGGTCGTGCCCTTGATTGGGGCCGGCGGGGTGTGGGCGGTGTGGGAAGGAACTCGGAAGGGCAAATGGACTGACATCCCCATTTTGTTTCACCATCCGGCCTGGCCATCGACGGCCGCCGTGGCGCTTGGTGCGGCCCCATGGTTCGTGTATGACTATTGGGTGGTGACGTTCAACCCGGTGTTCGCAGTCTGGAACGCTCAAAACCTGACTCCGTCACCGCCTGTATGGGACTATGTCCTGGGCTTTGGTCTGGTGCTTATCTGGGCCATGTACGCCCTCTGGCGGGGGGATGTCTTCCAAGAAAGAGGCCACCGTTTCTTGGTTGTCTGGTTGACCGTCAACTGTCTTCTGCTCTACGCCCCGTTCAGTTTGCAGAGGCGATTCAGCCTGGGGTTGTTCGTACCGTTGGCAGCGCTGGCTGGGATCGGCGTGGCCCGATGGGTTGGGCAGCACACCAAGAGAACCGCCTGGCCGCTGATCGCGCTCAGTTTGATAATGTCTCTGCCGTCGAATGGCCTGGTTATCGCCGCCGGGCTCGCCACGGCGGCTTCAGGCAGTCCGCTTGTCACAGAGACTGTTGGAGAAGCGCGCGCATTCGGCTGGCTTGGTGAGCATGCTGAAGCCGGAGCGGTGGTGTTGGCTGCACCCGAAACTGGGATACGCCTACCAGCTTATGCCCCGGTCAGGGTTGTGGCCGGACACCCTTTTGAGACGCCCGAAGCTGCTGACCGGAATTCCCAATTGAAGGCCATGTTCGATGGGTCGCTTACCTCAGACATGGCTGAGCGACTTCTGCTCATTTGGGACGTTTCCTATGTCTTCTACGGTCCAAGAGAACGCGCGTTGGGGTCGGTTCCATTCTGGATATCAGGCTTCCACCCGGTCTTTGAAGACGCCGGTGTGACAATCTATGCCGGGGCGGCGCCATGACCATGGCCCCAGACAGAGCGAAGCGGGCGATCCCGTGGATCTGGCTCGTGCTTCCAGCGGCCTGGTTCTGGAAGGTTCTGGTCGCGCCCAAGGCTGTATGGGCTTGGCCCGGTGGTCATTTCTCTGATCTGCTTATCACGCATCTTCCCAATGCTGAGTACATACATCGGGCCCTGGCAAACTGGCACCAACTGCCCCTATGGAACCCGACCATCCTCTCGGGTATGCCTACTGTCGGCGACCCCCTGGCAGGACTTTGGTATCCACCCCTGTGGCCTACCATCATTTGGCCGTCGGTCGTGACCTTCAATGTGATTTTGTGGCTGCATCTGGCTTGGGCGGGCTGGGGCATGTACCGTTTGGCCCGATCGGAGGGGCTGTCCTATTGGCCGGCTCTTGCGTCTGGAATACTCTTCTCGGGGTCCCCGAAGCTCATCGGTCAAGCCGCGCTTGGGCATGTCACATTCGTGATGGCTGTGGCCTGGACTCCCTGGTGGCTTCTCGCGCTCTCAGAGTCAAAAGAACAATCGGTTCAGACTGATGGCCGGCGAATATGGCAGGGGGTTCGCATTGGCACGGTGCTGGGGATGATCTTCCTGGCCGATCCCCGATGGCTCATTCCAGCGATCTTCCTTGGCGGCGCGTTGACCTTGCGCCGCTGGTTGTCTGAGTCTTGGAAGGTGCGGCAAGTCTTGCGTGATCGACTTGCCGGATGGCTGGTGGCGGCGGGCCAGGCAAGCTTGGTAGCGGCCGTATTGGCCCTGCCAATGTGGCAGCTTGTTTCCCTGAGCACACGCCAGGCTCTTTCGGCCTCCGAATCCTCCGCTTTCTCCCTGCCGCCGGCGCGCCTTCTAGGCCTTGTCATTCCCGACCTTGGCGGATGGCCGGAATGGATAACCTACGTCGGGATGGCTGGGCTGACGCTAGCGTTGGTGGCCGTCCTGTTGCATGGCAAGGGATGGCGGTTTTGGGGCCTCGTGGCTTTGGGAGGGTGGGCGCTGGCTTTGGGCGATCATTCTCCGATCTATCCGGTCCTGATCCGAGTAGTGCCTGGATTGGCGTGGCAGCGTGTGCCGGCGCGTTTTCTCTTCTTGTCGATCACCGGCATCGCCATGCTGGCGGGTATTGGGCTTGATCGCTTAGGCACCGTCGGGCCGTCTTCCAGCCCCGCTGCCTGGTTCAGACGAATCGTTTTCGCCTGGACGGCAATGTTTGCCAGCCTAGGGTTGTTCGGCGGGCTGGCAGCGGATAGTTGGGGCGTGCCGGAGCTCCGCTGGAGCCTGCTCCTGGCAGGCGCCGCAGGAAGCGTGGGAGGCGCCGGCGTTATCTTCGCTGGCCGGCCTCGGCGGTGGGGTTGGCATATGGGCGTGTTCTGGATGAGTTTGCTGATCTTGGAATTCATCTGCGTCGACGGAACCCTGATTGCCGCTCGTCCGGTGCCCTCCGTCTCTGCTGAAGCAAGCTCAACCGCTCTTGGATCATCAGGGGCCAACGAATCCCATCGCTTGTTTTCGCCGTCATACAGTGTGCCGCAGAATGTGGCGGCGGAGGCCGGCCTCCAGCTGGCGAACGGTGTCAACCCGATTCAGCTCAAGGCCTACTGGGATTACATGGCTCGGGCGGTTGGCTTTCAGCCGGAACAGTACAGTGTCACGTTACCACCCTTCCCAAGTGGCGATCCGGGGACCGAGATGGCGTGGCATATTGATACCCACCGGCTTGGCTGGCTAGACGTGCAGCGAGTGGTGTCAAGCTATCCGTTGTCGGCGCAGGGGCTGGAGCTGGAGGGAACGCAAGGGGAGAAGTACTTCTACTTCAATCAGAATGTGGCGTCACGCGCCTGGGTCCAGCGGGGAGCTGGCCTTGATCTTTCCAGCACGGGGTCGCAAGCTAAGATCGTGTCCTGGAGCCCAAATCAGCTCCAAATCGAAGCCAACGGCCCGGGGCGGTTGGTGGTGAGCGAAATCGCGTATCCGGGATGGGATGTAACGGTGGATGGCGTGCGGCAGACCCTTGAACCGGCTGGGGGTCTACTGCGGTCGGTAGAGCTAGGGGAGGGGCGCCACCAGGTTCGCATGGCTTTCATTCCGGCACCTGCACTGTGGGGGGCGGGTTTGTCAATTCTCGGCTTTCTGCTGGCGCTGTTTGCCTGGAGACCAAGATGACGGCCGGCGAACGCCGATGGGTATGGTGGTTCGCGGCTGTCATGATCGCAGTCACCAGTCTCCCATACATCGTGGCGGTGCTGGCGCCTCATCCGGGCTGGGCCTTCTCTGGTTTTGTCTTCGGCGTCGATGATGGCAACTCCTACGTGGCTAAGCTTCGGGAGGGCGCGATGGGCGCCTGGTTATTCAAAACGCCGTACACGACGTTCCCGCAAGCTGGGTCGCTTGTTTACCTGCCTTATTTGGTATTGGGCAAGCTGGCTGCGTTCTTCCCTTCCCATGGCGTCCTTGTCATGCTTTACCATCTGTTTCGGCTGGCTGTGATTCCGTTGGGGGTGATGGCGACCTACCGCTTCGTGTCCTTGTTTGTCTTGCCCGCGAGCTGGCGGCGATGGATCACCGTGCTGGCGACAGCCGGGGGAGGCTTGGGCTGGCTGGTCATGGCGATTTGGCCGGAGGCGCTGTCATCGGGCCTTCCACTGAGCTTCATTTCGCCCGAGACGTTCGGGTTCCTGGCCTTCTACGGCTTGCCGCATTTGGTGCTGGCGCGGGCGCTGCTCCTGCTGGGTCTGACAGCCTATGTTGAAGCGCGCACCGGCCTGGGAAGCTTCTGGCGCGTTGGCTTGTGGTTCTCGGGTCTCGCGCTCGTACAGCCAATTGGCATGGTGCCGGCGGCTGTGTTGATGGGGGGCATGGCTCTGGCGTCGGCGGCCGGCGGGCGAGGTCGCATAAGCGCGTGGGAGGCGATCAGGCGCGAGTCTGGCTGGGTCGTGCAAGCATGGTTGCCAGCGCTGCCGCTGATAGCCATCCTGGGATTGAGCTATGTTTCCGATCCCTACCTGAGAATCTGGGGAGCACAAAACCGATTGGAGGCGCCTCCCATTGGATACTACGCGGTCGCCTTGGGGGCGGTGATTGTGCCGGCCCTGGTAGGCGGCTGGCGGTCGATGACGACCAGACTTTCTGAGGCAAGGCTCCTGCCACTGGTCTGGGTCATTCTTGTGCCGGCTCTGGTCTACGCCCCGGTCACAGTGCAACGCCGACTGGCTGAGGGTTCCTGGGTGGCTTGGTTGATCCTGGCCGCCATCGGCCTGTCGGCCGTGGACCGACGTTGGCAGACGCGCCTGAAGATGGGGATCCTGGCCCTCAGCCTGCCTGCCAGCGTGATTCTCGTGGTTGGCGGTTTGCGGACAGCCGCCTCGCCATCCCAACCTGCGTTTCTGCCAGCGGACACGGCGAACGCTCTGAGAGAGCTTTCGAGGGTTGCCCCAAAGGGCTCCGTCCTTCTGGCATCGTTCCCGGTGGCCAATGCTGCTCCCGCTTGGGCCGATGTCCGTGTGCCGGTTGGGCATGGCCCTGAAAGTGCTCATTTTGAGGCCGAGCGCGCGCAAGTGGAAGCATTTTATGGCGGCCTGATGGATGTCGGGACCCAGGAGGCCTACCTGGCCAGTCATGGCATCCGCTACGTGTGGTACGGGCCGGAGGAGAGGAGGCTGGGCGCCTGGCAGCCGTCGGACCTGCCTGGGCTCCAACTCGTCATCTCCACTTCCGAATCAAGGATCTACAAGGTTGGTTTGACGATGGCCGACCAGGGACCAGGCGGATGAGAACTCGCCGTGGCGTCCGTTCTCTCCCACGCCGTCTGTCCACAGGGTGGTGGGTGGCGCTCGCCATCTCGGCGGGACCCATTTGCCTCTTCGGCCCGGGCCTGATTCAGGGGCGTGTCCTCTTCTGGGGCACCCCCATCTTGCAGTTTGTCCCTTGGCGCCAATTCGCGCTCTCAACTGTGCTTGGGGGTCATCTCCCGCTCTGGAATCCACTGGTCGGATTGGGAGCGCCGCTGCTTGCAAACTACCAATCGGCGCTGCTCTACCCATTCAATTGGATACAGGCTTTGGTGGGCGTCGCCTGGGGGCAGGCTTTGCTCGTGGCACTGCATCTTGTGTGGGCTGGCGCCGGGATGGTCTATCTTGGCCGGCGGATCGGTCTAAGCTGGCTTGCGGCCGTTGTATCGGCTGTCGCTTTCAGCCTATCTGGCTATCTGGTGGCGCGCAGTGGGTTCCTATCGATCAACGCAAGCGTCGCATGGGTTCCTTGGATTGTCGCCGCCGTTGATCGATTGACTGGGAAGGAAGCTGGAAGGCAGGTCATCCCTCGAGACCGCTGGGCCATCCTGCTGGCGGTGGGTGCTTTCACTTTCCAGTGGCTTGCAGGGCATGCTCAGGTCGCCTGGTACACGCTGCTGTTGGCCCTGGCGTGGGCAGCATGGCGAGCCTCGATGCTTGACGGCCGCAGAGTGTGGTTCCGCGTGGGTGGGCGGCTGGCCGGTGTCCTTGCTGTCAGCTTCTGCCTGGCAGCCCCACAACTTTTGCCGACGGCTGAATACATGGTCTATTCTCAGAGGGCGACATCTGTCGCCAGGGACCTTGTCATGACGTACTCCTTCTGGCCGTGGAGATTGACCGGGTTGCTGGCCCCCAACATGTTTGGCTCGCCGGTTGCTGGGAATTACTGGGGCTATGGGAATTTCTGGGAGGATGCCATCTATGTCGGTGTTCTTCCCCTCTGTCTGGCAGTTGCTGCCAGCCTGCGCGGAATCCGGGGACGCGGCAGACAGCCACGCCTCGTCCGATTTCTCCTTGGCATGGCTTTCATATCTTTCGTCATCGCGTTGGGAAAGAACACGCCCGTCTTCCCCTTCCTTTACGACCATGTGCCCACGTTTGCGCTCTTCCAAGCGCCGACGAGATGGACCCTATGGATGGTCTTCGCCTTGAGCTTGCTTGCCGGATTGGGCGTAGACGAGTGGGGCGTGGCCGAAGGCCGCCGACTGTACTGGCTCAGGTTGGGAACGGCCGGGGCCGTGGCTGTGGCCCTCGGCGCCGGGGTGGCATCAGTTGCGTTGCAGGATGTCAATCCAACTCTCATTCCAGCGACGGCCGTGAGCGGTGTGTGGCTGGCGGCAGCTGGCATTTTGGCCCTGACCAAGCGCGAAACGCCCGGAGGGCTGTGGAAATCGGCAATGGTCGGGATTGTGGTGATGGATCTCACCCTGGCGGGCGTAGGGCTCAATCCATTCGGCCCGCCGGTCCTGTACTCGCCTGCTTCTACGCTGGCCCAACGCCTCCCGAAGGGAAGCCGCCTCTTCATGACCCACGAGGTGGAGTATCAATTCAAGTTCGCAACGGTTTTTCGTTTTGACACCTTCCACAGGGCGGCTGACTTCAGGCAGGTGCTGGAAGCCGGACTCCCGAATACGTCCATGCTTTCCGGGCTGGCGTCGGCCAACAACTTCGATCCCATTCTCCCGGCCAGGTACCGAGCTTTTATGGATTCAATGTCCAACATGCCGGCAGCGCAGCGGGGCATGTGGCTGGACGCTTTGGATGTCGGATTGGCGGCCACAAATTTGGATGCTGATGGGCGCCCCGTGTATGATCTTCGCCGCCCGCCTGGTCGCGCCTGGTTTGTTCGTGAGGTCAGGCAGGTCAGCACACCGGATGAGGCGCTGGCGGCCGTCTTGAAGCCGGGGTTCGACCCGTTCGCCGAAGTGGTCATTGAAGGCCGGGCTGCGAATGACCTCGCGTCCCAAATGGGATCTGGGAGAGTGCTGCTTGAAAAGACAAGCGACCCCAACACCCTGCGCCTGCGCAGCATGAGTGTTACCGGTGGATGGTTGGTTGTTTCTGCCATGTCGTTCCCCGGTTGGTCGGCCACCGTTGACGGCCAACCGGCGCAGCTCTTGCCAGCTGACTATGTTCTCTCAGCCCTCAAGGTTCCTGCCGGTGAGCATGAGATTGCCCTTGCGTACTCCAGTACGCCGTTCGAGCTTGGATTGCTCCTGGCGCTGGGCGGATTGGTGGCCTTGGCCATTTGGATCCGAAGTCGATGGAGGGCGGCATGAAATCGCGCTGGCCCCTGGCACTTGGATTGGCGGTTGCCCTGCTGTACACGGGATGGCGGCTGTCATCGGCGAATTGGAATCCGGCCGGGTTGGCACAGATCGGCACCCGGTTTTCCGAAGGTGTCTCGGATGGCAGCGAGGGCTACGATGGGCAATTCGCATACTACATTGCACTGGTCCCAGACCCGAACGTCGTAGACGTCTACTTGGATGTGCCGGCCTATCGGTATCAACGCATCCTGCTGCCCGGCCTTGCGTGGCTTTTGGTGTTGGGGAAGGAGAGGCTGGTCGGCTGGAGTCTCCTACTGATCAACTTCGCGGGGTATGCGCTTGGTCTGTGGGCGGTGATGGCCTACCTAGGGGATTTGGGCAAACCTCCTGCATACGCTTTGGGGTTCGGCCTGTGGGTGGGATTCATTGGCGGTGTGGCCCTTGACCTCAACGAACCGCTGGCGTATGGATTGGCGGCCGCGGCCTGGCTCGCACTATCGCGCCGCAGGTTTGCCGTGGCAGCGTTCGCATTTTCGCTGGCCGCCTTGGCCAAGGAGACCACCCTAGTATTCTGGGCTGCGGCGGTGCTGGCGATCTGGCTCCATCGGGACCGATGGCCGGGTGCCAGAATGTGGACGCTCGTGCCGGGGTTGATTTGGCTAGGCTGGCAAGCTTACCTGTGGCTGGTCTTTGGCCAGCCCGGCGTGGGCAGCGGTGGTGCGATGGCGACTGGATTCGAGCTGATCCCCTTCATGGGCCTGGCGCGGGTTGGCATGACCGACTTCCGCGTTTTCCTGCTCTATCTCCTTCTGTTCGGGCCGGCTGTTCTGCTCCCGACGGTGTGGGGGCTGGGGGCAGGACTTCGCCGGTGGCTGCAAGGTGATCGGAACGCGGAGACCATATCCCTCGTTCTGAATGCCGCTGTCATCGTCTTCCTGCCGTTTTCAACTTTTCGCGAGCCATTTGGCCTTGTCCGCCTGGCGAACGGCCTGGTATTGGCTGTGGTCTTTTTCGCATCGACGTTCAGAATCCGGCGTGCTTTGAACTACAGTCTGTTTTGGAGCGCCTATCTGTTCATGCTTGTCCGCCGCTGACAGATGGCGGGCACTTGATTGGGGTTGGGCAAGGTTAGAATGGACCTGACGGCTTCCGGGTGAACCTGTGTCCGACGGGCCGAGTAGGTAGTTAGGAAAGCGCTGGGGGCTTGGAGTGACCAGCTAACGCCTGATAGGAGAGACGATGTCGGACATCAAGACGCTAGCGGACCGAGTTGTCGAAAACATCGAGAAGGTGATCGTGGGAAAGAAGGATTCGGTTCGCCTGACCGTGGTGGGTCTGTTGTGCCAGGGACACTTGCTGATTGAAGACGTTCCAGGTACGGGCAAGACGATGCTGGCCAAGAGCCTGGCTCGATCTCTGGGCTGTTCGTTCAACCGCATTCAGTTCACCCCAGACATGCTGCCAAGTGACGTCACGGGCGTTTCCATTTTCAATCAGAAGGCCCAGGAATTCGAATTCCGTCCCGGACCGATCATGGCGCAGATTGTGCTTACCGACGAAATCAACCGTGCGACGCCCAAGACTCAGGCAGCATTGCTCGAGGCGATGGAAGAACGGCAAGTCACCGTGGATGGGATCACTCATCGCCTGCCTCAGCCCTTCATGGTGCTGGCAACGCAAAACCCCATCGAGTATGAGGGCACATTCCCGCTGCCGGAGGCGCAGATGGACCGATTTCTGCTCCGAATCAGCCTCGGCTACCCGGCACCTCATGACGAAGTCCACATGATGGAGCGCCAGCAGATTGTTCACCCGGTGGATGAACTCACTCAAGTTGTTGATGCCGAGGAACTCCTGCAAGCGCAGGCCGATGTGAAAAAGGTGAGCGTGACGCAGGAAGTGAAGAAGTACATCGTGGATATTGTGACGGATACGCGCAGTCATCGTGAGGTGTATCTTGGGGCCAGCCCGCGCGGCAGCCTGGCGATGCTAAGGGGTGCACAGGCCGTGGCTGCCATGCTGGGTCGGGACTACGTGGTCCCAGATGATGTGAAATCGATTGCGATGTCGGCCCTGGCGCACCGTGTTATTGTGGGGTCTGCAGCCAGAATCCGGGAGGTCGACTCCCGGGAAATTGTCGAGGAGATCCTCGAACAGATTCCGGTCCCCGGCGGCGAAATCGCCTGATGGTC
>Ga0307440_1000244_pt1 | contig 26447 bp, 23 predicted proteins | sample SalMarWE160410MG_FD_202150 | JGI IMG/M metagenome (GOLD analysis project Ga0307440, IMG submission 202150) | Salt marsh sediment microbial communities from the Plum Island Ecosystem LTER, Massachusetts, United States - WE1604-10 | ecosystem: Environmental > Aquatic > Marine > Intertidal zone >...
CCGTCAGTTTGCCTTTCTCCTTCTGAACCGCGACGGCTTTCTCTCCGCCCATCCCAAGAACCCTGGCTTCTCGCGCCTTGAGATCCTTGATCTTATCTTCGATGATTCCCATTGGTAACTTCCTTTATGTATTAACTTTTAATCGTAAGTATATACTTCGTATTCTGTTTTTTCTCCCAGCAGATGATCGATTTTTTCCTGTGTTCCCCTTCTTTCGTCACTCATCACCCATGATCTCCAATCTCCCATGGACTGCCAGGTGCTGACCACCAGGCTCTCACCCGGACGATCGATTCGTTTAAAGGTTTCTCCGGAAATATACCCGGATTGCTGCATGGCTAAATTTCTGAGTTTTTGAAGCAGCGGCTTTAAAGCTTCGGCCTTGTTTTGGGGAACGATCCGTTTTATGATTATTTTTACTGCCATTTCCCAATCCTCCTCTCGATGAATCCGGGCCCTGTTTAACGAAACACGGTCCTGATTTCCCCGTAACGGGTCTTGGTAAGACTTTACCCTGCTTATATTATACTTCAGCAGGTGTTCTATTATCCAACAAACAGAGTAATCGGTTAGCGGCTATAGTGGATGCGATGGTGCCGTTTTCAACCTCCTTTATGATCTCGGGAAGGATTTTTTTAAATTCGGGATTTTGATAAAAACGGTCTCTGAGGCCTTCTTCAACAAGAAACCACATCCAGTCAACGGCCTGTTTTTTTCGATTCGCCTGGAGTTCGCCGGTCTGTGTCAATTTTTCGTGATGTGCCAAAACGGTTTCCCAAACGGTATCGATATCGATCATTTCCAAGGCACTGCAAGTGAGAACCGGCGGCGTCCAACTGGAAGACGCCGGCGCTAAAAAGTGAAGGGCCGTTTCATACTGCTTTCTGGCAAACTCCGCCCTCTCAACATTGTCGCCGTCCGCTTTATTCACCACAACGGCATCTGCCAACTCAAGGATTCCTTTTTTGATTCCCTGTAATTCATCTCCGGCACCGGCTATCATCAGCACCAAAAAGAAATCAACCATCGATGCCACCGTGGTCTCGGATTGGCCCACACCAACGGTTTCAACGATGATCACATCAAAACCGGCGGCCTCGCATATGATCATGGTTTCCCGTGTCTTTCGGGCAACGCCTCCCAACGTCCCTCCGGAAGGAGAGGGTCGAATAAACGCCCTTTTGTCAACGGCCAGTTTCTCCATGCGGGTTTTGTCCGCCAGTACGCTGCCGCCACTCCTTTTGCTGCTGGGATCAACGGCAAGGACCGCCAAGCGATGTCCCTCTTTCACGAGCATCGTGCCAAGGCTTTCGATAAACGTGCTTTTACCCACGCCCGGCACCCCGGTTATACCCAGACGTATCGCCTTTCCGGCATGGGGAAGCAAAAAATCTACAATCGCACGAGCCAACTTCTGGTGCGCAGGAAGAGAGCTTTCAATCACGGTAATCGTCTTGGCAAGGAGCCTCCGGTCACCGTTCAGAACGCCCTGGGCATAAAACTGGGGATCTTCGGATATCATCAGCGCTGTTCAAGGGTGTTTAGAACCTTGTTGGCCGAGTCGGCCACCACGGTTCCCGGACCGAATACCCCCTTGGCTCCGGCTTGATACAAAAAATCATAATCCGCCGGAGGAATAACACCGCCTACGACCACATTAATATCATCACCGCCTTTTTCTTTAAGAAATTCGATCAGCTGGGGTACCAGGGTTTTGTGTCCGGCGGCCAGGCTCGAAACGCCCACCACATGGACATCGTTCTCCACCGCCATTTGAGCGGCTTCTTCGGGCGTCTGGAACATGGGGCCGATATCCACGTCGAAACCGAGGTCTGCAAAAGCGGTGGCAATCACTTTGATCCCCCGGTCATGACCGTCCTGCCCCATCTTGGTCACCAGGATCCGAGGTCTTCTTCCGTTTGTTTTGAAAAAATCATCGGTTCTTTTTCGGACGGCCGCGAAAATCTCGCTGCCTGCATATTCTTCGGCATATGCGCCGGATATACACTGGGTGGTGGCCACAAACCGGTTGAAAACTTTCTCCATGGCGTCTGAAATTTCGCCCACAGTGGCCCGCGCCCGAACCGCAGGTATGCAGGCTTCCAACAGATTGCCCCCGGATTCGGCGGCATGGGTTATCGCCTCCAGGGTTCTTCGAACCTCATCATTATTCCGTTTTGCTTTTATCTCTTTTAATCTCGTGATTTGTCCGTCACGCACCGCTTCCGCCACTTCAAGCACATCCATCGGCGATTTATCTTCGACCTGGTACTTGTTCACCCCCACGATGATGTCTTTTCCCTGGTCGATGCGGGCCTGTTTTCTGGCCGCGGCTTCCTCGATTCGCATTTTCGGCATGCCGCTTTCGATGGCTTTGGCCATTCCGCCCATCTCTTCGACTTCGTCGATGATGTTTCGAGCCGCCTTGATGATACCGTCGGTCAGGGCTTCGACATAATAAGATCCTCCCATTGGGTCGATGGCGTGGCAAATCTGGGACTCTTCCTGAATGATGATCTGCGTATTCCTTGCAATCCTTGCGGAAAAATCAGTGGGAAGGCCCACCGCTTCGTCAAAAGAATTCGTATGCAAGGACTGGGTTCCGCCCAGGGCCGCGGCCAGCGCCTCGAGGGTGGTCCGAATGATGTTGTTGTACGGATCCTGTTCGGTCAGGCTCCAGCCCGATGTTTGAACATGGGTTCGCAGCATGAGAGATTTTGGGTTTTTGGGTCCAAATTGACACATCATCTCGTGCCACAGGAAACGGGCGGCCCTTAGCATGGCGATTTCCATGAAAAAGTTCATCCCGACGCCGAAAAAGAAGGAAAGCCTCGGCGCAAATGCATCGATATCAAGTCCCGCTGCAAGGGCGGCTTTAACATATTCAAGACCGTCCGCCAGTGTAAAGGCCGTCTGAAGAACGGAATCGGCGCCGGCTTCCATCATGTGATAACCGCTGATACTGACGGTATTGTATCTGGGCATGTTTTGAGAGCAGTATCCGATAATGTCGGACACAATCCGCATGGAAGGTTCCGGCGGATAGATATAAGTGTTTCGCGTCAGGTACTCCTTGAGGATGTCATTTTGTATGGTTCCGCCCAGTTGTTCATGTTTTACGCCCTGTTCTTCGGCAGCGACGATATATCCGGCCATCACCGGAAGAACCGCACCGTTCATGGTCATGGAAACCGTGACCTTGTCCAGTGGAATCTGATCAAAGAGAATTTTCATGTCTTCAACGGAATCGATGGCCACACCGGCTTTTCCGATATCTCCCGTTACCCTGGGATGGTCCGAATCATATCCTCTGTGGGTGGCCAGATCAAATGCCACCGAAAGCCCGGTCTGACCGGCTGCCAGATTTCGCCGGTAGAACGCATTCGATTCCTTTGCCGTAGAAAAGCCCGCATATTGCCGGATGGTCCACGGTCTTCCGGCATACATGGTGGCCATGGGACCCCTGACATAGGGTGCGAAACCCGGCAGCGTGTTGACATGGGGCATTCCTTCGATGTCTTCCGCGGTATAAAGGGGTTTCACTTGAATCCCTTCAGGTGTGTTCCAGTTTAAATCCTCTAAGGGTTTTCCTCTCAGCTGTTTGGCGGCAAGTTCTTTCCATTTTTGCAAATCAGGATGTTCTGCCATGTCATCCTCCTTTTTCAGTAACGTCAATATTCATCTTCCGAATCAACTACCACCCGCAAAGCGGGTGGCTTGAATTTTCGGCCATAGGCCGAAAAAGCAAAAGCACGTCAGTGCTTTCGACGTTGAACTTGCATCCGGGTGCGAAGCACCCGGTTTGTTTTGCAAGAAACGGTTATCTTTCGCACAGTTCAACCAAAACGCCGTTGGTTGCTTTGGGATGCAGAAATGCTATTTTCGCACCGCCCGCGCCTTTTCTGGGGGTTTCATCGATAAGGCGTATCCCTTTTTCTTTTAATTCCGCCAGCGCGGCTTCGATATTTTCGACACGTAAGGCAACATGGTGAACACCCGGGCCTTTTTTTTCTAAAAACTTTGCCACCGGGCCGTCCGGACTGGTCGATTGCAACAGCTCCACCTCGCTTTCTCCGACCGGGAAAAAGGCGGTGGTCACTTTTTGCTCTTCCACGGTCTCAGTCCCTTCAAAGGAAAGTCCCAGGGCATCCGTCCATAAATTTTTGCCGTCCTCGATACTGTTTACCGCAATCCCAAGATGGTCTATTTTTAATATTTTCATAAAAACCCCCATTTAATTATTGATGATTGAAAGGTGAATTTTAAATTTTTTACGAACCTATCAATCTTTAAATCTTTTCATCACCCGTTCAAATCCCGGCATGGCGTTTGTAATGGTGCGATCCTCCACGCAGTAAGCGATTCTAAAATGACCCGGTCCACCGAAACCGCTTCCGGGCACGACAAGAATCAGCTCTTTTTGCAATTCTTTCACAAATGCGACATCGTCCGGCACCGGTGTTTTTGGGAAGAGATAAAAAGCGCCCGGCGGTTTGACGAAATCATAACCGCATTCTCCGAGGCCGTTGCACAGGAGGTCTCTTTTTCGAGCATAAGCGGAAATATCCGCGCTCGATCCCTGACAAGACGCAACGACCCGCTGCATCAGGGCCGGCGCGTTGACAAACCCCAAAATCCTGTTGGTCAGCGCCATCCCTTCCATCAGTTCTTTATTGTACGACGCTTCGGGATGAACCGCTATGTATCCGATGCGTTCCCCGGGGATGGAAATATCTTTGGAATATGAATTGGCGATAATGCTTTCGTTATAACTTTCAAATATACTGGGAACCGCGCATCCGTCGTAGACAATTTTACGATAAGGTTCGTCCGCTATCAGATACACTGTCCGATTCAGTTTTTTACTCTTTTCTTTTAAAAGGCGACCGAGCTCATCGATACTCGCTTTTGAATATACCTGACCGGTGGGATTGTTGGGCGAATTGATCAGGACCGCTTTTGTCCTTTGGGTAACGGCGGTTGATAGGGCAGCGATATCCAGAGAAAAGTCCGGTTTTGTCGGCACCGTCTTTAAAATTCCGCCATGATTGTCTGCATAAAATTGATACTCGACAAAATAAGGCGACGGTGTAATGACTTCGTCCCCCGGATCGAGAATCGCCTTCAGGATGGCATTCAGGGCGCCGGCAGCACCACAGGTCATGATCACATCGTTTTCAGAAACCCGGACCCGCTGTTCCTGGGACAGATATTCGGCAACGGATTTACGAACATGCGGATATCCCATGTTGGGCATATACGCGTGATCGTTGCCGCTGGACGATGCCACCGTATCCTTGAGCGCTTTGTGGAATGCTTCCGGAGGCGCCAGATTCGGATTCCCGAGGCTGAAATCAAATACATTCTCAGCGCCATGCTCGGTCTTTAACCGTGCGCCTTCCTCGAACATTTTTCGGATCCATGAAGATCCGGATATTTTTGCTTTAATATGCGTTGCAATGGTCATGTCAAAATCATAGAATCATCAATTGAATAATATATGGGGTAAAGGGACCAAAGTGTATAATATATTAATATTATGATATGGCTTGCAAGCTATTTTTTCTGAAAAATTCTCTTTTGAATTCCTCAAACCGCCCGTCGTACACGGCCTCCCGAAGCCGTCGAACCAAATCCATATAATAATGAACATTATGGATAGTATTGAGTCGATAAGCAAGTAATTCTTTAGACAAATACAGATGGCGAAGGTACGCTCTTGAATAATGCCGGCAGGTATAACAGGTGCACTCCGGGTCTATGGGCTCGATATCATTTTTAAACCGCGCATTGCAGATGTTGATGGTGCCGGTTGCGGTAAATATCTGCCCGTTTCTGGCATTTCTTGTCGGCATTACACAGTCAAACATATCGGCGCCGAGGGCTGCCATCTCGACAATATCTGCGGGAGTTCCGACGCCCATGATATATTTCGGTTTTACATCCGGCAGGATCGGCAGGGTAAAATCGGCCATTTCAAGCATGAGGTCTTTCGGTTCTCCGACGCTGAGCCCGCCGATGGCATATCCGTCAAATCCGATTTTCATCAGGTCATGGGCCGATATTTCTCGAAGGTCTTTGTACATGCCGCCCTGAACAATACCGAACAGGGCGTTTTTATCGCTTTCAAAGGCATCTTTGGATCGCTTTGCCCATCGGGCGGTCAGATCGAGCGCATCCCGGGTATCACGCCGGCAAGCCGGATATTTGATGCATTGGTCAAAACACATCACAATATCCGATCCCAAACATGCCTGTATCTCAATGGACGTTTCCGGGGTGAGCAAATGACTGGAACCGTCGATATGAGACTGGAACAACACGCCTTCGTCGGTCACCTTTCTGAGTTTTGCCAGGGAAAACACCTGAAAACCGCCGCTGTCGGTTAAAATAGGCCCATCCCAGTGCATAAAGCCATGGAGGCCGTCAAAACATTGGATCACGTCACATCCGGGCCGAAGGTAGAGGTGGTAGGTATTTCCCAGAATGATTTGAGCGCCGCAGATTTTCAGCTCCTCGGGAGAGAGCGATTTAACGGTACCCAGGGTCCCTACCGGCATAAAAATCGGTGTTTCAACCTCGCCGTGAGCGGTCTGTAAAATTCCGGCCCTTGCCCGGGTGGTTTTCGATTCCGCAATGATCTTGAAATTGAACATAATATTAGAGTTTGTTATTCCTGAGTCGTATCATTTGTACTCTATTTTGTTAAAACATAAAATCGAATCACGAAAACACGAAATTTAAAAATTAACGTTTTCGCGTTTTCGTATTTTCGTGCTTTCGTGATAAAAAATCTTTTTTTATCGGCTGATCCAAATTATGCGATCAACATCGCATCTCCATAGCTGTAAAACCTGTATTTTTTCTCTAATGCCGCTTGATAGGCATTCAGCACATTTTCGCGCGTCGAAAATGCCGATACCAGCATGAGGAGCGTCGATTTGGGAAGGTGAAAATTCGTGAGCATTGCATCGACGGTGTTGAACCGATATCCGGGGAATATAAACAGGTCACAGTTTCCATGGCCTGCGACAATCATCTGATTTTCATCACATGCATATTCCAACGTTCGAACCGCCGTGGTTCCGACGGCGATAATGCGGTGACCCGCCTTTTTCGAAGCATTGATTATTTCGGCGGCATCTTTGGAAATGGAATACCATTCGGAATGAATCCGATGATCTCTGATATCCGACACTCTGACCGGCGAAAATGTACCGTAACCGACATGAAGGGTAATTGCAACAATCGTCACCCCATTTTTCCTGAGTCTCTCGAGAAGCTGCTTTGAAAAGTGAAGACCCGCGGTCGGCGCGGCCACCGCCCCCTTTGAAGCGGCATAAACCGTCTGGTAGGCGGTTCGATCTTTTTTATCATCACTGCGTTGAATATACGGCGGCAAGGGCACATGACCGATCCTCTCGAGGATATGTTCGAAGTTTCCTCGATGCAAAAATCTGACGGTAAAGATGCCATCCTCAAAATTGAGGATGTCTGCTTTCAAATTTTGGCCAAAAAAGAGCGTCGCGCCGCGTTTGGGCCGCTTTGCCGTTTTGATCAAACACCGGCAAACACATTCCCCCTGGTCGGGTCGATTGTTGCCGATGCCCGGAAAATCGATAATCAGAACTTCCGCTTTCCCGCCGGTCTCTTTATGCCCGAAAAGTCTCGCCGGAACGACCTTTGTGTCATTGATCACCAGAACATCCGATGACGCGATAAGGTCGAAGATATCGTAGAATCGAAGATGTGTCATCTTTCCGGTTTTCCGGTCCATGACCAGCAGTTTGGATTGGTCACGCCGCTTCGCCGGCGTTTGGGCGATCCGTTCTTCGGGAAGATGGTAATCGTAATCGCTTAAAGAAAACATATGGTCGATTCAACATCTTTCTTGCCCTGGTCAAGTCCCTTTAAAACACCGGCCCGATCTTTTCCAAGGGCGATAATACGGGCAAGAAAAGATTTTTCAGCCACAACGAAGTTCGGACCGATATGATCCAGGATTAAAATTTCTTGTTCCATACGATTTCCCGCCAGTCGCCGAAATGCATCCCGTTCTGAACGATGCTCGAAAATCGTCGCCCCTGTATGAATGATGCCTGGTGTTTTGTAATTATGGGTACCCCAATGAATTGTTTTGGAATGGTTGTGCGGTTCAACGGCATGTTCCGGAAATTTCTCCTGAAAAACCGCATAATACTCCAGCTCCGGCAGCATCGCCGAATCTTTGGGCAATGTATTTTCAAGGGTGCAGCAAAATTCCGTGGCGGTTCCCTGTTTCCGGGCATTGACCTCGAGAAAATAAATATGGCCCATTGAATCCACCAGGTAATCGCAACCGAACATGCCTCGAAAACCCTCTCGGGCAAGCCACTGGCCGGCCCTTCGGGTATACTGCTCAAGCTGGGTCATTACCATTTTCTGATGGTTCGACGGAAAGACGGAACCGACGAACCGGGTGCCGTGTTCGATGAATTGATCGGCAACGCCGGCAATGTAAATGTCCTTTTCATTGGCAACAATGCCAAGCACCGTGGGATCATCTTTATGGGGGATAAACCGGCTGATCAGATAATTCTGCTGTTTATCCCCGAATCTTTTTAAAATATCATCGGCACCGTGGGCCACAATACTTTTCAGTCCGCCGGCGCTGTATTCCTCGCTGACAAAAATGCCATCCGTCCACTTTTCCCAGAGTGGATCCGTTGTTTTGATGAGCGCCTCCAATCCCACACAAACCCGATAATCCGGTATGGGGAAATGTTCCTCCAGGGATTCGTACTGGAATATTTTGCTGTTCACTGTCTCGGATATTTTACTGTCCGGTCCGATAATCACAACACCCGGGCACTGGTTCAATGTCATTTCGGGTACGCTCTGATACATATAGAGGTATAGCTTTTTCTGGCGTTTCAGCAACTGTTCAACCAGTTGCAGGACATCCGGGTCGGTGGATACGCAGGACATAAAATCTTTGGTAATCAGCCGGCAGCTCCCGTTTTTGCCGTGTCTTCTGGAAAAATCTTTGACCAGGGGGTTGACGACCATCATGTTGGGATATGGATAACGTGCGAAAACATCCTGAACAATTGAGATGAAATCAAACGGACGATGGTAAATTTTGGAAAGCGCTTCTTTTAGATATAAATTCAGACCGTAATTTCTGATGGATCCGATGTATAGAAAATAGTGGGTGTCTTTTTTCAGCCGGTAATTGGAGAAATAAATTTCAGACATACAATATCGGTTCAGAGTTCACCGTTCAACGTTCAAGGTTGAAAGAATAGAACACGGATGACACGGATTTAACGGATCTGCACGGATATTTTAATGGGTTCTACTCCGCTCACAACCAGGGCGACGCGCAGCGCAGGCGATTGCGCCGCATGAGCCCCCAAATTTTATGATCTGCGAAAATCCGTAAAATCCGTGCCATCCGTGTTCTATGAAACAAAGCTCAAAATTGAGAAATAACCATTATCGACCGTAGGTTTCAACAACGTAGTCGATGATTCGGCCGGCAATATCCAGTCCGGTCGCTGCTTCCAGGCCTGTGAAACCCGGAGAATAGTTGAGTTCAATGACATGCGCTTTTTTTTTGTCATCCACAATTAAATCCACCCCGGCGATTTCAAGACCGAGCGCGTCTGCCGCCTTCAGCGCAATTTCCCCCCACTCGGGCGGCAGGTCCACCGGCCAACTTTTTTGGGTCAGGTGAAAGTTTGATCTGAAGTCTCCGGGTTTTGGCGCAAGTTTCATGGCGCCGGCGACCTTTCCACCGATCACCAAAACGCGAACATCAAGCCTGTTTTCCGTCGGAATAAATCTTTGAACCAGCATACCCTGGCCGGTCACTAACGTGTTATGAAGGATCAGTCTCGCCTGGTGTTCGGTTTTGACCAGAAACACCCCCTCTCCCACGCGTCCGCGAACCTGCTTTAGAACCACCGGATACCCGCCCAATCGATCCAGCACCGTGTGAAATCCCTCGATGGAATTGATAAATCCGGTGTCCGGAATAGGCAGTTGAACGGCGCAAAGCGCCTGGAGGGTCAGAAACTGATCCTTTGATAAAAGAATGGCATTTAACGTGTTCACCAGCGGAATCCCCATTTGATGAAGATGCGGCACCAGTTTCAAACTTGAATCATTGACCGTTGCGCCCTGGCGGGGCAAAACAACATCCGGCATCGGATGGGTTAAATCGCCTACCAGATCAGGGTCACCGTTCATCAAAACCGGCCATACATAGACAGGATCCACTACGATGATCCGGTGCCCTTTTTCGGCAGCCGATTGTGCCAATCGCTTGGTGGGCGGATAATGGTAATTTTCAGCGGTTATAATGCCAATGTTCATCTCTTATTCCTTCACCTTTTGGTAAGATTAACACATAAATAGGTATTTCGAATTTAAAGAAATATCAACAAAAATCCGCTGATAGCACAGTATTTAGATAAATCCGGGTGCCATTTTCAAGTATATTTAACTTGCTGAAAATGAAACGATTTCAATGGTAATTTCCCAATAATGTTTGACAAATATCAGTTAATCAATAATATTTATATAATACATTAATAAAATTCATATCTTTACCAAGCGTTTGGAGGTCTCATGAGCAAAATGGCAATGTTATCTAAAAACGCGGTACGGATGTTTTTAGGGTTCATTACCGCTCTATACATCGTCTCTTTTTCCAACCCCGTTTACGGCCTCGAAAAAACATACACCAACACTTTGGGAATGACATTTGTTCTGATAGCCCCAGGGACCTTTACCATGGGCAGCCCTCCTGGCGAGCCCTTTAGAGGGAGCTCCGAAATCCAGCATCAGGTGACCATCAGTAAGCCTTTCTATATGCAAACTACTGAAGTCACGGTGAAACAATGGTATTCCATTATGGGGAAACGGATGCTGGTCTTTCAAAAAAATTTGGATAACATGCCGGTAACCCGGGTCTCCTGGTATGACTGTATGAAATTCATCCAAAAGTTGAACCGCCTGGGGCAGGGAAAGTATCGCCTCCCTACGGAAGCGGAGTGGGAATATGCCGCCAGAGCCGGCACCTCCACGGCATATAGCTGGGGCGACACCATCGATTGTGATAAAGCCATGTATGGAAACAATAGTCTAAAAGATACTGAGTGCCAGCAATATATTAAATCCAAAGGATTACAGATCGACCAGCCCGCACCGGTGAAAAGCTATGCTCCCAACGCTTGGGGACTATATGATATGTCCGGTAATGTCTGGGAGTGGTGCAGGGACCGGTACGGAGCATACAAAAAATCGCCGGTCACAGATCCCACGGGATCTGAATCGGGCTCCATGAGAATACGTCGGGGTGGGAGCTGGTTTAAATATGGCTACTACTGTCGATCGGCCAATCGAAATTACGGAAATCCTGCAACCCGTTATCGAACCACGGGTTTCAGACTGGTGAGAGAAATTCCATAATCTGTAAAATCCCTGGCCCAATAAGCAGGATTTGGTTATATCTGGAATGGATTTGCCCTAATGAACGCTCATTTTAGAAAATAGGAATTAGGAACCAGAAAATAGATAACCACAACATATTCGTGTTCGTCCGTGGATTCTTTATCCCTGGTCGCCTCTGGTTCCGCCGATCCTAAACCTTCTGAAAAGGCGGGTAACCCTCTTTCCTCTTTTCTCTTTCCTATACTTAGCTTAAAGGATAATGATGCTGAAAATCATCGGTAAATGGCTAAATGTTTATGAAGATGAAATCCGTTTGTTTCTGTGGACCTTTTTTCTTTATTTCCTTTTGACCGGCTCCAACGTTATCCTTAACAATTATGCGGAAACCGCTTTTCTGAAACGTTACGGCGTCGAATATCTTCCCATCGTATATATGCTCAATTCTATTTCCCTGTTTATTATTATGGGCGCATTGACTGGAATTATGGTCAGAATCCCGGGAGCACGAATACTATCCTATCTTTTTATGTTTTGCGGCGTTTCAGTAGCCGGCATCCGTTTCTTAATTCCATTAAACATCGATATTATCTATCCGGTGCTCTTTATGCTCAAAGCTCAGTATGAAGCGCTGCTTGGGCTATTGTTCTGGAATCTGGCCAACGATCTTTTCAACACCCGGCAATCCAAACGATTGTTCTCCCTTATTACTGCCGGCGGCGTTATCGGTTCCATTATCGGAAGTTTTGGCACACCCTTTCTGGCCAAGGCCATTACCCTCGACAATCTTTTGCTGTTTTATCTGGGAACCACAATGGTGGGCGCCGTGGTTGTCAAGCGCATGGGAAAAGATTATCCCACGCTTTTGATCAGTGATAAAAAAAATAAAAAATCCAAAACACGCAGCAACCTCATTACGGAATTCAAAAAAATGCTTCCGTTAATGAAAGAGTCTTCACTCATAAAAATCCTAATTTTATTGACATTTCTTCCCAATATCATCATCCCCATACTAAACTATCAATTCAATTTTGCGATAAATGCACAGTATGCCACCGAATCGGGTCTCATCCATTTTTTAGGATACTTTCGAGGATTTTTGAACATCGGCAGCCTAATTATTCTTTTGTTTGTCGGTCGTATATACGGTCGTTGGGGGTTGCCGGTGGCATTGATGTTTCATCCGGCCAACTATATTTTGGCATTCCTTGCCTTTTTACTCAGGTTCGATATTTTTTCCGCCATGTATGCGCGAATGTCCACCATGGTTTTGCGAACGACCATTAATAATCCAGCCAGAAACATTTTAATGGGACTGATACCGGAATCCTTGCGCGCCGTTTTAAGACCTTTTCTCAGAGGCACGGTTGTCAGGATCGCTTTGCTTTTGGGATCCGGGATGATTTTAATTTCTGAGAAATTATTTCATCCCAGATACTTATCCCTAATAGCCATCCCATTTGCAGGGGCATGGCTTGCTTCCGTCTTTGTATTAAAAAGAAAATATTCAAAAATCCTTCTCGACCTTGTATCAAAGGACATGCTTGATTTGAAGGTCCTGGAAAAAATGGATATGGAACACGTTTTTCGCGGCAAAGAGATCAACTCCCGGTTGATTCAAGCCTTTCTCGATTCTCGGGGGAGGCGATCACTCTGGTATGCCCGCCTTCTACAGGCATTAGGAACAAAAGATTTAGACCAACATCTTTTAATCGCCCTTGGCAACCAAGACGATCATACCCGGATCGGTCTTATTGAGCTATTGTCCTCCAAATCCGGAGAACAGGCGGTTTCTTTGTTGATGGATTTGGCAAAATCCGAAAGAAACCAGGATCTTACTTTGGCTGCCCTTCAAGCCTCAAATCGCCTCGATCCTGAATTTTCAGAAACGTTCGATTATGAATACTTTACACAACATCCTCATCCCGAAATTAAAGCCCATGCCCTCATCGGTCTGTATCGCCATGAACCGGAAACATACCGCCCGATAATCCAATCCTATATTCGGTCCGAGGAACTGAACGAGCGGCAGGCCGGCGTCATTTCCGCCGGCGGGTCCGGAGATAACATTTTCATCGACACGCTTAAAGAAATGCTGACGGCCGAAAACAATGAATTTTTGGTGCCTGACATTTTAATCGGACTTTACAACCTGAAAATACCGGCCTTGAATGATCTGGTATATCCGTTTCTGTCACATCCTACGTACCGCGTCCGTCTGGCAGCATTGTCAGCCCTTGAAATCGACAATGACGAACTTTTGAAAAAAGTCATCATGATGATGAACGACACCAATGGAGATATTTTTCAACTGGCTCAAAAAAAGATTGAAACCGCCGCTTATTTGAACACCGAACTCTTGGTGGAGTCCCTTGCCATACCCAACAGCAATACCAGAAAAGCCCTTTTCAATTTGCTGGAATCCTTGGAAGTCAAGGATATCGATGTGTTCCGGTTTGCTAGAAAACAAATCCATGAAAGCTATCAATACCTGTCGGATGCTTTAAGTTTGGAAGCTTTTCCAGAAAACGATTCGCGAAACCTTCTTATTGATCATTTCAACCAAAAAAAGATGCTTAACATCGAAAATATTTTGCGTGTCCTGGCCCTTCAGGATACATTGGGAGAAATGAAAATTATATACCGGGGGATATTCTCTTCGGATTCCCGTCAACGTTCAAATGCCATGGAAGCCCTTGAAAACATGATGGACAAACGTCTCTTTAAAATAATGGCTCCTTTGATAGAAAGTTCTTCTCCTCAGGAAAGTTTTAATTTCGGGAAAAAATCATTTCCGCTTTCCGGATTAGATTCCGGAGAAGTCGCTTTTACCTCCCGCCTGCTGTCCGATAAGGATTGGGTGACCGTGGCATTGACCCTGGATATGATAAAAGATTATCAACCCGAATGGATCGAACATCATATAATACTCGAGCTTTCCACGGCTGGAAATAACTTCATTCGAAGATCTGCGCTAAAATTGATCGATCTCCTGCCGGAAAAAGGAGGGCAGCAATGACGGAAAAAACCACAATTTCTGAAAAAATCGTGTTGTTGAAAGGTATCGAATTATTTGAAAGCCTGTCCATCGGCGAACTTGCCGCTATAGGGTCCGTTGTTGAAGAAGTTGATTATCCGGACGGTGAAATCATCATCAAAGAAGGCGACGCCGGCGATACGTTATTTTTGATGATCCGAGGAGAAGTATCGGTCATTAAAGATATAGGTAAGCCCAATGAAATTGAAATCGACCGGATGAGGAACGGAGAATATTTTGGTGAGATGGCCCTTTTTGGGGATACGGTAAGATCGGTAAGTATTCGAACGGAAAAACCATCCGACTTTATGGTTTTATATAAGCAGGAATTCAAAGAAATCGTCCGGGAATACCCTCAGATTGCCTTGGAAATATGTAAAGTTTTAAGCAGCCGAATTCGCCATCTTCATCGGAAGATTGAAGATAGAGACTATTGCAAAGAAAATATTTCTGAAAAACAGAGTTCATCTATAAACGCCAAATAGAAACACCTGACAATCCCAACTGAAAAGGGAAAAAATGAAAATCGCCTTTATGATGGACCGATTGGAATCCATTGAACCGACATGGGAAACCACCAGTCACTTGATGTATGAGTGCAATCAACGGGGACATACGGTTTACTTTCTTGAACCCCACGATATTTATATCCGCAACGGCGAAGTTGTCGCCAGGATGCGAAACATCACGGTCGCACCGAATCTTTCCATGAAAAAATACTGGCGAGCCGCCATAAATTGTCTGAAAAAGGATGAACTCATATTTGAAACCGTTACCGAGCTGGACGTTTTCTTTTTAAGGAAGAATCCGCCCCTTAATTATCAAGCCCTGGAATTTCTTTCTCCCATCAATAACCGGGTCTTCATAGTCAACTCCACCAGCGGTCAAATCCTCGGGAACAGTAAACTTTATACATTGAATTTTCCGGACATCATTCCGGTGACCCATGTATCCAGGGATCCGAAGCGACTGAAAAAAATTATCGATGATTTCGGCGGCGCCATGGTGGTTAAACCGTTGCAAAGATTCGGCGGTGAAGGCGTCATCAAGGTCAGTACACAGGACCAGGAAAATCTGAATTCTCTGATCCATTATTATGTGAAAGGATATGAAAGTTATCCGGCGCGCGAACCGATTATGGTTCAGGAATTTATGGAAATCGTAAAAAAAGAAGGCGATGTCAGAATTTTGCTTTTAAATGGCGAGATTCTGGGCGCCATGCAACGCCTACCCTCAAAAGGAGATTTCAGGACCAATATTCACGCCGGCGGCCATGTATTAAAACATGAAGTAACGGAGCGGGATAAAGAAATCTGTCAGGTCATCAAAGACCGCCTGGTCAAAGACGGCCTCTATTTTGTGGGGATCGATCTGATCGGGGATAAGCTGGTCGAAATCAACTGTGTCAGCCCCGGGGGCATCCCCAGAATCAACCGCCTGAATCAGGCTAAACTGGAAGTCAACGTCATCGACTTTGTGGAACAGAAAATTAAGGAAATGAACGGTCGGGTTTCAGCATCCTAAATTTTTATGAATTCGTAAACAGATGAATTCATTTTTGTCATGGCGGAATTTGGTGTTCAGTATGTTGAAAAATAATATTATATTATTTATTCTATTGGGTATTCTTTTTTTATTGCCGCTCTCCTGCGGAAAGCAACAGGAGCATCCAATTCTTAAAATAGGGCTGCATGAAGAACCTAAAACCTTGAATATCTGGCTGGCCAGTGACGCCAATTCAAAAAGAATTTTATCGCTGATTTACCAGCCGCTGTATTTGCGAGACCCGGAGACCCTTGACCTGATCCCTTGGCTGGCCGCGGGCCCGGCCGAATTTCATCCGGAAACGATTTCATATACCGTCCGCCTCAGACCTGCAAGGTGGTCAGACGGATCGGAAGTAACATCAAAAGATGTGGCCTTTACAGGTAACCTCATAAACGAATTCAAGATCCCTCGACATTATTCCGTCTGGAAATTTATAAAAAAAGTCGAAACACCCGATAAACACACCGTAATATTCTATTTAATCAAGCCAAAAGCCATATTTCAGGACAGAATTCTGACAACAAGGATCGTTCAGAAAAAGGAATGGTCCCAGGTCGTTGAAACCGCCAAAAAGAAAAAAAAACCGTTGCGATTTCTACTCAATTACAAAATGGACAACCCTGTGGGATGCGGCCCTTTCGTCTTAATGGAATGGCAAAAAGGCACCTATCTTCATTTAAAGAAAAACACATATTTTTTCGGTAAAAACAAACGCATCAACGGGCGGCTGCTCGGGCCTTACATAGATGATATTCTCTTCAAAAACTACGGGACCTCCGATATTGCCGTACTGGCCCTGAAAAAAGGAACCATCGACATGTTTTGGTGGGGTATCCAGCCGGGCTATTTAAAAAATCTCCAACAAAACAAAGAGATTAAGGTGTTTTTCAATAAAAAAAGTGCCTTATATTTTATGGGATTTAATGTGAGAAAAAAGCCGTTTGACGATGTCAATCTGAGGCGAGCGATAGCGTTTCTGATCGACAAGGATTTTATTATTTCCAGAATTCTCCAAGGATATGGAACCCGTATGGACTCCATCGTACCGCCGGTGAACCATTACTGGTTCTGTCCCGATGCCGATTGCTACGGAAAAGGACTGAACCGGAAAAAACGCATTATTAAGGCTTATCATATTCTCCGAAACGCCGGATATACCTGGGAGGTGCCGCCGGTTGATCATAGCGGTCAAGTAGTTCCCGGAAAGGGCATCCGAACGCCTGACGGAAAGTTGATGGGAAAATTCGAGATTTTAACCCCTCCGGCTGATTATGACCCCTTAAGGGCCATGAGCGGGTTGATGATACAGGAATGGCTCAGGGCGATGGGCATGCCGGTATTTTCAAAACCCATGGCCTTTGGGGCGCTGCTTGAAAAGGTTAAAGGACAACATAAATTTGATGCATTTGTTCTCGGCTACGGGAGTTTATCTCTGGATCCGGATTATCTGAGGAATTTTTTTTATTCAGCCAACGACAAACCGCGGGGCTGGAATATGAGCGGATACAAAAATAAAAAATTCGACCAATTGGCAGATCAATCCGCAAGCGAGATGAATCCGGAAAAACGCCAAAAGCTGATCTGGCAAATGCAAAAAATCCTCATGGCGGATGTTCCTTACATTCCGCTTTATGATCCGACACTCATCGAAGCCGTACGTAAGGATACCTTCAGCGGCTGGGTGAATATGGTGGACGGCATTGGAAATATCTGGTCTTTTTGCCAGGTGAAACCCGTTTCGAAATGGAAATCAGAAAATTCATCTTTAAAAGACTGATCGAGATACTGGTCATCTTTTTTATCATCCTGACCGTTCTTTTTGTACTGCTCCGGCTGAGCCCCGGTGATCCCATCAGTAGAATCGTGGACCCGAACATGACGCCGGAGGATGCCCAGCGCCTCATTGCTCAACTGGGACTCAACCAGCCGATATGGGTACAGTACGGCTATTATCTCAAAAATTTTTTTCTCGGCAACCTGGGCATCTCCTTTCATTATGGTCAACCTGTGACGTCGATTATCTGGAGCCGTCTTTTCAATACCATGATTTTGTTCACCACCGCCGTCATTCTCTCGGCTTTGGCCGGCGTATATCTGGGTAAAATTGCATCCTGGCATAAAGGGGAAAAAACAGACACGTGGCTGACACTGGGAGCCCTGGTCTGCCATACGTTGTTTTTGCCGTGGGTTGCGTTGATCTTGATATGGGTTTTTGCATATAAAATCGGCGGATTTCCTTTAAACGGCATGATTTCCGCGGAGATATGGACAGATCCGGCATCGGGCTATTGGCTGAAACTTCTCGATGTTGCCCATCACATGATTCTGCCGCTGGTCACTCTTTTCCTGATTCACTTTGGGAGTTATCTGCTTATCATGCGGAGCAGTATGCTCGACACCCTCAGAGAGGATTATATTTTAACGGCGAGAGCCAAAGGGTTGACGGAAAAAGTCATTCGAAACCGCCATGCCGCACCCAATGCGGCACTTCCGGTCATCACCAGCGTGGGGCTCAGTCTGGCGTTTTCAATCAGCGGCGGCGCATTGACGGAAACGGTTTTTTCCTGGCCCGGAATCGGCAGAGAACTGGTGTTTGCCGTCAGTAACAATGATTATCCCCTGGCGCAGGCATCTTTCTTATTGATCGCTATCGTTGTTTTATTATCCAACCTGGCGGTTGACGTGCTTTATATGTACCTGGATCCCAGGATTCGATACTGAGTTTAAAAAAAAAATCACGAAAACACGGAGTAATAACCGGATCGATTCAGGGTTCACCGTTCAACGTTCAAGTTTGAAAGAATAGAACAAACGCTCAAAGCAATGAAAAAACCTGACAGAAACAATATATTTACGCCAGGATCAATCTTTTTGGATCGTTTTCTGGAAAGCTGGTCGATTTTCAAAGAAAATCTTCTGGGTAAAATCGGCCTGACCCTTTTAGTCATTTTTGCCGCCATGGCCGTCGCCAGCTTTTTTACCCCGCTTATCGACCCCATGTACAATCCCATGACCGGGGTAGATCCCAACATCTCCTATTCCGCCGGTCCAAGCCTTCGCCACTGGCTGGGGACGGATTTTATCGGACGCGATATTTTGAGCCAGCTTCTGGCCGGTGCTCGAATTGCGTTCATGGTCGGAATTTCTGCAGCATTTATGAGTATCGTTCTGGGCACGTTCATCGGCATGGTTGCCGGCTATTCGGGCAAATCGACAGATGCCCTTCTCATGCGACTTGCGGACATGATCATGGTGATGCCGACACTTCTTGTGGTGCTCATTCTGTCTTCTTTGTTCGGCCAGCTCAATATCTGGATCATCGTCCTTTTGATTGCGCTGTTCAGATGGCCCGGCGTATCGCGTGTCATTCGGGCACAAACGCTCTCCCTCAAACAGAGACCCTTTATCGAAGCAGCCAAAGTCTCGGGGGCCTCTTCCTTTCGAATTATCTTCAGGCATATATTACCCAATGTTCTTCCCCTGTCCCTTTTATACATGACATTTCGCGTCACATCGGCCATCATTATCGAAGCGTCACTGTCGTTTTTGGGTTTTGGAGATCCCGGCACCGTCAGTTGGGGAATGATGCTTCAATGGGTTTGGAAAACCGGAAACATGTTTCAGGCGCCTTACTGGTTGATTCCTCCGGGAATTTGTATTTCTCTGTTGACCCTTGCCTTTTACATGCTGGGCCGCGCAATGGAAGAAGTGATCGATCCCCGCCTCAGAAAAGAGGTTGAAGGAGAATAAGGATGCCCCTGTTAACAGTGGAAAATTTAAGCATCGGGTATCACACACGCAAAGGATTTATCAAATCGGTTGAAGGGGTTTCCTTTTCTCTGGACAAGGGAAAATCACTGGGATTTGTGGGAGAATCCGGCTGTGGAAAAACAACCATCGGTATGGCGCTGATGCGGCTTTTGCCCACCAATGCCGCCATAACCCAGGGGCAAGTGCTGTTTGACGGTCACAATCTTCTGGAAATATCCGAAGAAGGAATGCGGAAAATTCGCTGGAATAAAATTGCCATGATCTTTCAGGCAGCCATGAATGCGCTGAACCCGGTCCATCGTGTGAATGAACAAATCATAGAAGCCATTGTGGCCCATGACCCGCATATATCCATGGTATCGGCAACCCGGCAGGTCGAAAAACTCTTTGAACTGGTTGGAATTACAGCCGGCCGAATGCGGGACTTTCCCCATAATTACAGCGGCGGCATGAAACAGCGCGTGATCATCGCCATGGCACTGGCTTGCAATCCTGACCTGATCATCGCAGATGAGCCCACCACCGCCCTGGATGTCATCGTCCAATCCCAAATTTTAAATGCCGTCAAAAAACTCCAAAAAGAACTTGAAATCAGTCTGATATTTATCTCTCATGATATTGCCGTGGTGGCGGATGTTTGCGACAGCATCAATATCATGTACGCCGGCCAAGTGGTTGAAACCGGCACGCGTGAAGAAGTTTTTACGGCGCCCATGCATCCGTATACCCAAAACCTTCTGGCCTCCTATCTTACGCTGGATGGGAAAAAAGCGTCACCGATACCGGGTTCGGGAGATACCGTGGATCTCATTCACCCGCCGCAAGGCTGTCGGTTTTGTGATCGCTGCCCGGTTTCGAATCCTGCATGCAGCCACACAGAGCCCCAATGGATGAAAATCTCGGAAACGCACAAGGTGCGATGCAGTCAATGTTGACGTAAATATAAATCCTGGCATAGAAAACCAAACTTTGATTATTTCTAAGGGAGATTTGCTTTATTGGAAATTCATTGGATATTGGAACTTATGATTTATTTGTAATTTGGTGCTTGGGATTTGTGATTTTTAAATCCAAAATTTCAAAAAGGGCCGTTTATCTTTAAACTATCCCAGAGAACCAAGTTTTCATTGCAACAGTGAGTCGAAAAAATGAGCAAAAACTACCCCGTTATCTTGGAATTTGAACACATCTTAAAAATTTTTCGTGTAAAGACCTCGTTTTTTAAAGGGGATTCGAGAGAGGTCATTGCCCTGAAGAACATATCGTTCAAGATATTCAAAGGGGAAATATTCGGGCTGGTGGGAGAAAGCGGCAGCGGCAAAACCACCATCGGCAGGCTTATCACCAAACTGGAAGATCCCGACAAAGGCCGGCTGGCCTTTGATGAAGAAGACATTGCGACCCTCAAAGGAAAACGACTGAGAGCATTTCGACGGAAAGTCCAAATGATCTTTCAGGACCCCTATCAGTCCCTGAATCCCTACCTCTCGGTTTATGATACCCTTTCGGAGCCGTTGGTCATTCACAATATCGGGAATAAAATAATCCGCAAAGACAAAGTTCATCTTGTCATGAAATCGGTGGGCCTTTCACCTCCCGGAGATTTCCTTCATCGTTACCCTTACCAGTTGAGCGGAGGACAGCGTCAAAGGGTTGCCATTGCCCGGGCCATGATACTGGAACCTGCGTTTGTGGTTGCGGATGAACCCACATCCATGCTCGATGCCCCTATTTCCATTCAGATTTTCAATATCTTATCTCAATTCAGTCAAAAACTTGACGTGACGTTCCTGTTTATTACCCACAGCCTTGCCGCTGCCCGGTACCTGTGCGATCGAATTGCCGTCATTTACAAGGGCGAGTTGGTTGAAATGGGATCCGCTGACAATATTATCCAAAATCCCCGTCACCCATACACCCGGGCGCTGATCGAAGCGCATCCGAAATTCCGGTATTAGAAAAAGATAACCGCAAATGGACGCCAATGGACACGAATATACCTTTACGAAATTCCAGAACATATCGTGAATAAAACATTTGTTCTGTAGGTTTTTTCTTTCACTTCCGGAATAATGGAATGATGGAATATTGGAATATTGGTGCAAAGAGGAATTCTGTCTGATATTTCAACGTTTCTACCGTGAGCGAAGCGAACCAATTTGCGTCTATCTGCGTCCATCTGCGGTTCCCCTTCAGGAAGCATACTTCATCCACTGATCCAGGATCGCTCTGTCTTTGGGAACGATGGAAGTGATTTGGAGCTGATGAACAGGCATTCCGTCTTTTTCATCCACAGACAACACTTTTGCATAAATGTCTTCGAAACAGTGGGCTTCCACACAAAAATCGAAATTCAGCTTGATATCCGTCCATGGTTCAAATGAGTTGGCAATAGCTGCTGTGATTGCATTTTCGCTCAGCATGATGGTCTCGCCTGAAACCGTCTCGTCATCGACTTTCTTGTCCAGCACCTTCCAGCATCTAAAGGGCAGATTCATGTGAACACCGGTTTCAATCACCGGTCGCAATTTTAATTCAAGGTTATACGGCGGTCCGATTTGTTTAACGGTATAAGCAACCAGGGGCTTTCTGAGACCCTTCATCATGAACACCTGAGGCGCCTCACAAACCACCAGTTCTTTGATGAGATCATACGTCGATTCTCCGATCAGAACCTGTCCGCCCACCGTATTCGTTTCGATACGCGCCGCCGTGTTTACGGCTGGGCCCACAACGGCATATTTCATTCTCACCTCGGAGCCGATATTGCCGACAACCACGCTGCCGGTGTTGATTCCGATACCCATTTCAAGGGGTGGGTGTCCTTCACGTATAAACGTATGGTTCAATTCATCCAGCGCATTTTGCATCGTTACGGCACATGCCGCAGCCCGTATGGGATCTGTTTCGTTTTTATCAGGAACGCCGAAAACCGCTAAAATCGAGTCTCCTTGAATCTCATCGATGATGCCGTCATATTCTAAAATAATTTTGGACATTTGCTCTAGATATCGGTTCAAAAACCGGACCATTGTTTCCGGGTCCATGGTCTCAGACAAGCCGGTGAAACCCCGAATGTCCGATATCAGTATGGTAACGGTTTTGCGTTGTCCGCCGATTTTATGCCCTTCCGGGGATTCCAGTATGTTATCGACCACCTTCTTTGACAGATATCGCCCGAACATGTCGCGAATAAAATTAACCAAACGCAATCGTTCTTCTGAAACTTTGAAGAGGGTCGCCAGCATATCTTTCCGCGTGGCGACGATTTCCCTGATCTCCATTGGCGCATCATCCGCCACTTCCATATCGGTCTCAGCGGAATCGGTACCCTTTAAACGCCGATTGGAAGCGGCAATCTCTTCAAGGGGCACGATGATTTTAGCGGTCAGAAACCGTCTAAAGGTCACCATGACAAACAATATAATGATAGCGACCAGCACGGTGATTCTCACGGCATACCAGATTAAATCCACGGGCTGGGCATAGTGATCCGCAAGCGCACGGTAGCCCAAAGACCATACCAAAAGAATGCTTTCGATGATCAGGATTCGCCAGAAAATTCCCTTTAAAAGAACTTTCCGAACCCCTTCCCCCTGTTCTTCAGATGAATTAAGCTTCGAATTATTATTGTCTGTTTTATTCAACCGGGTTATCCATGCATCGAATGTTTAGAAGATAACAACCTATCTTTTTCCCAAATAAACCAAGAACATTCCAATAAACATAAGCACAAAACCGTATTTTTGAAGCCCCTTATCCGACATTTCAAGCACTTTTTGTATCACCAGTTTCATTTTTACGGGAAATGCAAAATATGGAAGCCCTTCCACGACCATAACCATGCCGATAACGCACAAAAAGAATTTCATCGATTTTCTCTTTCATCTCAAACGATGTCTCTGAAGTTAAAATCAATAACTTCATCAATCCGCTTGAAATCGTCAACATTTCGGGAGATTACCGTCGCGCCGATCTGACGGGCCAACAGAGCGATACAAACTTCATTATAGCCTCTCGGATTATTCGGGTCAAGTTTTCCTGAAAAGCGAAGTTTACTACAAACACGGCCGATCAATATTTGGGTAGATGGTATCGGTTGCACCAGTCGGCCAAGTCTAACAAATGTGTTACCAAAGCGAATTAAGTGCTTTATTTCTGATCTGCCTTTAGCACCTAACCACAGCTCATGAAGCACAGGATGAACCAGATACATCACCTTATCAAACCCGCTGATCTCATCCTTGTACATTCCATAATTAAAGATGCCGATATATATATTGGTGTCAAATACGACCTTTTCCTGCAAGTTTTAAACCTCCTCAAAATCAAAGCTTCCGGCATCCATCAGGGTTATTTCAGCCAACTGAATGTCGGTATCAAATTGTTTGAGAACAAAGTTAATCGCGTCCTTTTCTGATTTTGTCTTTAATGCGAGCTTGATACGGTTGATTTGCTCTTGATCAAGCTCAACTGTTTTCTTTACAAGTGCCATAGAGACCTCCCATATTAAACATATAATACGTATGTTTTTTACTGAATTAATGTAATTTAGGATCCTTTTGTTGTCAATATCTTTTGGAGTTGGACATACTGTTTCCCCAGAGACCTGCAAATTATGGCTTGACTAATTTTTTGCAATCATGGAAAATTCGGAACCAAAAACATTGGCCACAAAGGCACCAAGACACAAAGGATATATTATATTAGGCCTTCTTTGTGTCTTGGTGTCTTAGCGGCATAATGAAAAAAAATTTGCCATAAAAAACAGCAATTCTACAATTAAGATACTAAACTATCAAAGGCTTAGAGATAATGGCATACGAACCGGTTATCGGGCTTGAAGTTCACACCCAGCTCAAGACCAGGACAAAGATTTTTTGCGGCTGCTCAACCGCTTTCGGAGCGCCGCCCAATACGCACACCTGCCCGGTATGCCTGGGAATGCCGGGCGTTCTTCCCGTACTGAATAAAAAAGTTGTTGACTATACACTTAAAATGTCCATTGCTACACATTGCCGCATTAACCGGGAAAGCAGATTTGCCCGCAAAAACTATTTTTATCCCGATCTTCCCAAAGGATACCAGATTTCCCAGTACGAGCTGCCCATTGCTTTGAACGGATACATTGATATCGAGATAAACGGCAACCAAAAGCGGATCGGTATTACGCGAATACATATGGAAGAAGATGCCGGCAAATTGATCCATGATCCGGATCGTCCGGTGAGCATGGTCGATTTTAATAGAACCGGCGTTCCCTTAATTGAGATTGTCAGCGAACCGGATATCCGGTCTCCCGAAGAAGCCGGCGCCTATCTTCGACACCTCAGGGCCATTGTACGCTATCTCGAGATCAGCGACGGCAACATGGAAGAAGGAAGCTTTCGGTGCGATGCAAATATATCAGTCAGGCCAAATGGGTCCGAGGGCTTTGGGACCCGAACCGAATTGAAAAATTTAAATTCTTTCAAACACGTCGAAAAGGCGCTTGCATTTGAGATCTCCAGGCAAATCGACGTCTTGGAAGACGGCGGCCAGGTCCTTCAGGAAACAAGATTATGGGATCCCGATAAAAACAGATCCAATTCCATGCGGGGCAAAGAGGAAGCCCATGACTACCGTTATTTCCCGGACCCCGACCTGTTGCCCCTGGCCATCGACGACGACTGGATCGACGCCATCCAGAGGCATATTCCCGAGCTCCCGGACGAAAAAAAACTTCGGTTTATGGAGAAATACGGACTTCCGGTCTATGATGCCGATATTTTGACATCAAGCCGTGAGCTTGCAGACTATTTTGAAAACTGCTTATTGGATTTTCCGAACCCCAAACAGGTCAGCAATTGGGTTATGGGACCTTTGACGGGGCTGCTAAACGCCCAAAATAAATCCATTACCGAGTCGCCGGTTTCCTCGAAAGACCTTGCGCAGCTTCTTCTCCTGATCGAGGATAAGACCATCAGCAGTAAAATGGCCAAAACCGTATTCGACGAGATGGCCCAAACCGGGAAAGCCCCTAAAGAGATCGTGGCGGAAAAAGGGCTGGTTCAAATGACCGATGAGACCGCCATCAAAGGGATTGTTAAAAAGGTGCTTCAGCAGTGCGCGGCGGAAGTGACGGACTACAAAAACGGCAAGACCAAACTTTTCGGCTTTTTCGTGGGCCAGGTCATGAATGAGACCAAAGGAAAAGCCAACCCAAAGCTGGTGAACGAGATATTGAACGAGTTGCTTGAGAATAAGGAATAATCACGAAAACGCGAATTATAGAAAGCACGAAAAAAAACAATAATAAATTCGATTTCCTACTTTCGTGCTTTCGTGATAAATAATATAAAAAAGTAACGATACAAACGAAGGAGATTTTTTTGAAAACCTCATATAACAAAATTACCACCGGATGGGCCCTTATCTTAATTTTCGTATTTATATTTTTTAGCACTGGCAATGCATTGGCCAAACCGCTTCAGGTGGCCATCGTGCCGTTTAAAATCAATTCCGAAAAAGACCTTTCATTTTTAAAAGACGGCATCGTGGATATGCTCTCATCCCGCCTTTATTGGGAAAACAAGGTTTCCATCATGAACCGGCAGACCGTTGAGAAAGCGGCGGCTGCCGTTGCCGGAACAATGAATGAAAACAAGGCGCAAAT
>Ga0307440_1000245_pt1 | contig 26430 bp, 22 predicted proteins | sample SalMarWE160410MG_FD_202150 | JGI IMG/M metagenome (GOLD analysis project Ga0307440, IMG submission 202150) | Salt marsh sediment microbial communities from the Plum Island Ecosystem LTER, Massachusetts, United States - WE1604-10 | ecosystem: Environmental > Aquatic > Marine > Intertidal zone >...
GGAGTTTCCCGAGCTGAAGAGGGCCTACCTGCACGCCCAGAAGATGCCCGGGCCGCCTTTGTTTGTGACCTTCGAGGGCACGCTCACAGACCGCCCCAAGAGAGACGGGGCGGGCAGCGAACACACGGTTGTCGTCAATCGGTTCATCGATGCTCGCCCTGGCACGAGGTGCAACGGGGCTGCGTCCTCTACCCCTTCAAGGGAGCAGCCACGATGACAAAGACCGAGCTCCCTGCCATGGCTCCCAACGGCCGCGCCCAATCGGAGCGTTCCACCATCCAGTGCGTTAACCGTTTCGGGGCATGACTGGGATGTCCCCCGCCTTCGAGGAGGCCCTCCGGCATGGCAAGGCCCGCTGGGAGGCTTACGGTGACCGGCGGTATTTGCGGCTCGCGGATGACTTTCGTGGCAATCCAAAGGGTGCTGTCTGCTGGAACGGGCTGGTGGTGGCGGGCTATCCCCACATCGGCCGTATCTTCCGTCTGGAGCAGGGGCTTGCCCAGCAGTTCGCCGGACCCTTCTGGGTGGAGGAGAAGATCGACGGCTTCAACATCCGCATCTTCTGCTCAGGGGGTGAGGTCTTCGCCTTGACCCGCGGCGGATACGTGTGTCCTTTTGCCACCGATCGGGTGGTGGACTTCGTGGACCCGCAGATCTTTCAGGCGGAGCCCGAATTGATCCTCTGTGCGGAGCTGGCGGGACCGGATAATCCCTATACTCAGGGCGGCCCGTCCTTCGTGAAGGAAGACGTCGAGCTCTTCGTGTTCGACATGATGCGCTTCGGCAGCAGCGACTTTCTCCCGCAGGCAGAGAAGCAGGACCTGTGCGCGCGCTACGCCCTGCCGGTGCCGCGGGGCTTCGGGCGCTTCGTGGCGGCAGACTGGGAGCGGGTGCGTGGCATCGTCGAGCAGCTGGACGCTGAGGGGCGCGAGGGGGTCGTGATCAAGGAGGATGCCCCCGCGTGCCGCCGGACGAAGTTCGTCACCGCCTGGTCTGTGGTGTACGACATCACTGTGCGAGCGGCGGACACGGTGGAGCTGCCGGGAGACTTCTTTACCGGCCGTATCCTGCGGATGGCCCTCTACCTGGACGAGGCCGGCCGGACAGTGGACGCGTGGCTCGAGCGGGATCTCGGGCGTGCGTTCCTTCAGGGCCTGACCGCGTCGGTGGAGCGCTTCAAGCGGGACGGGCGCGTCTATCACGATTTCCGCTGCCGGTTTCGCAGGCGCGAGAATGCCGTCGCCTTGATGGAGCACCTTCGGGCCATCCTGGGCCACACTCACGTGATGCAGACCCGGCTGGAGCAGGCGGGCGGTTACTGGGTGCTGGAGTTCGTCAAGGAGGTCCCCAAGTTGACGGGGCTACTGCATCAGCTCTTCCGAGGTGCCCTGGTCGAGGACTAAGTTCGGGTAGGTTTGCCTTCGGGCCGAGAACGGCAAAAGCCAGCGACCCCGGTCTACATCGCCTCCTTGATCCCGCGGCGGATAAGCCACCAGTTGACCGGATAGCTGGTCAGGAATCCGGCGAGCATGGCGATCTGCATCACGGGAAAGGGATGGCCGGCGCTCTGAGGCTCCTTTCCGATTGCCTCGGCCCGGCGATGTGCCGCCCGGGATCCGTGGCGCCCCCACCGCAGGTAGGCCCACAGGCCGAGAGGGCCGGCCCAGAGACCGGTGATCGGCCACACCCAATTCATGATGGCCATGTGTTGCGGTCTGCGCAGGACGCTCCCCAGGATCAGCACCGCCGATGCTGCGGCGGTGCTGAGAGACGCGGCAGCGAGGGCTTCAAGCCAGGGAGGTGGGGGCATGACCGAATCCCAAGCGGCAGTGGACGGTCAGCATCTTAGACGACTCACGCCCCGCAGGTCGGCTGGGCCGCCAGGCTCTCGATGATCTGGCGGAAGTTGTGCGGATGGACGATCTGGATGCCCACCTTGTCCGCCCACTTGCGCAGCCCTTCGTCCGCACACACCAGGGCCCCTTCAAGCTCGAAGGAGAGAAGGAGGACATCCACGTCCTCCTTGCTGTCGAGGATGCCTTGGCGCAACGCCTCACGATAGCGCCCCCGCAGTCTATTGATGAGCTGGGACGGGTCGGTGGGGGTCCGTGCTGCCTCCTTGGCGGCCTCCTCGGCGATACGAAGCCCGCGGTCGATCCGATAGCGGACCTCTTCGATGAACTCGTAGAGAAGGGCGCCGGGGATGGTCAGCTCATGTTTGCGGGGGGAGCGGATTCTGACCACGGATTCGAAATCCGCCGCAACGTCCGACAGGTCCTTGATCTTGCCCAGCTCCTCGTAGACCGAGCCTGGCATGTAGAACTCGGCTGAGGTGGCGCGCGCCAGTTGGGCAAAGGTGCGAATTGCCTCCTGCGCATCTGCGCCGAAGGCGTGGAAGACGTTCGGATTGGTGAATACGCTGGTGTCGAGGACGAATCGGTGCATTGGCGATAGAGCTTATGGGGTCGGCAGGACTTGCCAAGCACGGTGCAGGACCCGGGTGGGGCAGGGCTGAGAGGGACTCGTGGCGCGCATGGCCCCCGCGAGTCCCTGCGATACCCGGGTTTCACTCTTGGTCCTTGCGGCGGAGGCGGCGCTCGAAGTGGTTGACCAGCCGGGAGCGCACCTTTTTCTCCCGGTGCTTCGATGCTGCCGCCATCCGCCGTTCGGCGACTGCGATCAGTGTTTCCTGTGCACCTTTCGCCGAGTCATCCGGCGGCTTGCGTTGGACATAGGCCCCATCCGGCAGCATGTCCCAGGCGGACCGTTGGTCCGCCAGCTGGACATCCAGGATCAGTCGCAGCTCCTGGCGAAGCTCCGGGTCTTCGACGGGGACGTGGACCTCGACCCGACTCTCCAGATTGCGCCTCATCATATCGGCGGAGCCGATGTAGTACTCGTCCTCGCCGCCGTTCCGGAAATAGAGGATGCGGGAGTGCTCGAGAAACCGCCCGACAATGCTCACCACGCGGGCACCCTCGGAGGTGCCCGGTACCCCCGGCCGGAATCGGCAGGTGTCGCGAACGATCAGATCGACCTTGACGCCCGCGCGGCTTGCCCGATAAAGGGCGCGGGTGATGTCGACGTCCTCCAGCGCGTTCATCTTCATCTGGATCGCCCCGCCGCCACCTTCTGCCTGGTGGCGGATCTCCCGGTTGATCTTGTCGAGGATGCCGCGTTTCAGGTTGTAAGGGGCCGCCAAGATCTTCCGGTAGCTCGGCGGCGGAGAGTAGCCGGTGAGGTAGTTGAACAGCTCCGTGATGTCCTGGCCGATGTCCTCGTCGCAACCTAGCATGCCGAGGTCGGTGTAGAGCTTCGACGTGCCGGAATGGTAATTGCCGGTGCCGATGTGATAGTAGCGGCGCAGCTGGGAATAGTCCCTGCGCACCACAAAGAGAAGCTTGCTGTGGGTCTTGAGCCCCAGGACGCCGTAGGTGACGTGGATGCCCTCGGCCTCGAGCCGCCTGGCCCAGCGGATGTTCGCTGCCTCGTCAAAGCGTGCCTTCAGCTCCACCAGCACAGCGACCTGCTTCCCGTTACGGGAGGCCTGGATGAGGGAATCGATGATTGCTCCCTCGCCCGAGGTGCGGTAGAGGGTCATCTTGATGGCCAGGACCTTTGGGTCTTCGGCGGCGGTGCGCAGGAATCGCTCCACGGAGTTGGCGAAGGACTCATAGGGGTGCTGCAGGAGCAGCGGTCCGTTCTCCCGGATGACATAGAAGATGTTGCGGCGGTCGTTGCCGAGTAGGGGATGATCACCCGGACGGTGCGGCGGGTCATGCAGGGCCGGCGCGTCCAGGGCGGCCAGCTCGAAGAGATCCCGCAGGCCCATCATCCCGTCGATCTCGAACACCTCCTCTTCCTCGTTGAGGCCCAGCTCCGCGGCCAGCATACCGCGGTGCACCGGGTCCATCCCCTTCTGGACCTCAAGGCGCACGATGGGGGCGAAGTGGCGCTCGCGAAGCTCCGTCTCGATCAGCTCTAGCAGGTCGTTCGCCGCCTCCTCGGCAGGCTCCACGATGGCATTGCGTGTAACCCGGAAGATCTCGCAGGTCGCGATCTCCATCCCCGGGAAAAGCATGTCCAGGTTGTTGGCGATGAGATCGTCCAGGGTGACGAAGGTGTTCACTCCGTCCACCTGGATGAGGCGTTTGGATACGTCCTTACTGACCGGTACCTTCACCCTGGCCATGTGGGTCTCGGTTCCGCCCGGGAATCGCAGCGTGACGAGAAGATTCAGCGCTAGGTTTGAGATGAAGGGGAAAGGGTGCGCCGGGTCCATGGCGAGGGGGGTGAGCATCGGAAAGATATTCGTGCGGAACTGGTCCCGCAGGCGGGTACGCGCCTCTGCGGGCAGATCGCGGACTTGCACCAACCGGACCGCGTGGAGCTCCAGCAGGGCAATCAGCTCGTCGAAGATGCATTTCTGATCGTGTTGAATCTCCCGGATCACTGCATGGCAGTCCCGTACCTGCTGGGACGGGGTTCGTCCGTCGACCGTCCGCGTGTGCACACCGGCGGCGATCTGCTGCTTGAGTCCGCCGATGCGCTTCATGAAGAACTCGTCCAGGTTGTTTGCGACGATGGCGATGAACTTGACGCGCTCGAGCAGCGGGGTGCGCGGATCCGCCGCCTCGTTCAGTACCCGGCGGTTAAAGGAAAGCCACGTCAGCTCCCGATTGAGGTAGAGTGAGGGGTCATCGAGATCGAGCTCGGTCGCTGCGGGTACCGCAGGCTTGGCGTGCACCGCATAAGCCGGCGCAGCGTCCTCGCTGTCTGGAAGGCTGGCAAGGGCACGTGATTCGGTCTTGCTCATCGCTGCTCCGACTCTTCTGTTATCGCGCAGTGTGTTGTTGGCGGCTGCTGTGCGAGGATGGGCCGCGCGTTGGATCCGCGGCGGTGCCCTCTCGCAAGCATAACCTGCTGTGTTTCTTGGGAAGCACTGATTGATTATGGGAAGGCTGCCAAGCGTAGGCAATAACATCAAGCCATTGCGAGGCAACAGGCGCCGGATAGCGGGATTGATCAATGCCTCCCGCGACGTGCTTTGGGCGCCGAGGCTCCCGATTATGATAATCCAGGATGAACGGGTTTTCTGAAAAATTGCGGTTGAAGGAGCAGGCCGACGAGGATATCTACTTTGCCCAACGCGATCGCGAGCTGGTTGATGCGATTCGGCGCAAGCGGACCCGACTCCGGGAGGGTGCGCACGAGGGAGCTGACAGGCGTCCTACGAAGATCGTCAGCGGAGGTCAGACCGGCGTCGACCGCGCCGCGTTGGATGCGGCACTTCGCCTCAACTTCGATATCGGGGGTTGGTGCCCGCGGGGACGGCGGTCCCAGGACGGGCGGATCCCCGACCGGTACCCGCTGGTCGAGACCCCGTCGCCCGCCTATCCGCAGCGCACGTACTGGAATGTCCGGGACTCGGATGCAACGCTGGTCATCCACCGCGGTGCCATGCGCGGGGGTACCCGTCTTACGGCTGAGATAGCCACTCGATACCATAAGCCATTGCTGGCCTTGGATCTCGCGAGCGCCCCCGAACTCGCCCGCGTCAGGCAATGGTTGGAGGCGGGGGATATCCAGACCCTCAATGTGGCTGGTCCCAGGGAGGAGGCTGCTCGCGGGATCTATGCCGAGGCATACGCGTTGCTCTGCCGGCTCTTGGGCGATTCGGGGACGGCCCAACCGGATGGACGATGAGCAGGGCGTTCTCCAGCGGTCAGGTATTGACCAGGTCAATCTTCAGGTTGCGCCGCCGGTCTGCCTCCCCAGTGTCTCCGGCCTCTAGGGGGGTGGTGGTCATGCTTTGGAAGGTGCGGCCGCGCAGCGCCGAGCGGGGATGGTAGCGGTGAACCTCCAACTTCCGTCCTCTGAGCTCTCGGCCGTTGAGCTCGGAGATCGCATGGATTGCGGCCTTTGCCGGCTGTACCTCCACCAGGCCGTGGTATTCCTCGGCTCCGCTTGTCGGGTCGCTCATGCGCAGGATGGTACAGCTCGCGACGGATCCTTTGACGGCGGCGGACCGTGCGGGAGCAGCCCGCACCCCCGCGAGCACGAACGCCTTCAGCTCCTTTGGTGTGAGGCTCGAAGGAAGATCCCGAATGAAGATCATGATAGAGCTGCGCTTGCCCAGCATCGGTAGTCGCTCCACGATGTTTTGTCGGTTGGCCGGCGCAGGATCGCCTCCCGCCTTACCTGCCGGCGTGTCCCCGCATGGCGCTTCGGTGGGAAGACATCCCGTAGGGGAATGCGCCGAGAAGATCCATACAAGCGCTGACTTACGGCGCTTTGCCTCGGCGCCGGCACCGCAATGCGCTGATTTCGCCGCTTGTGCTCCGCCCCCTTCCGACCTGGGCGCTTCCCCACTAGCATAGCCGGATTCGTCCGCGGCGCAGGGGTGAAGGTCACAGTCTGCCGCTGTCCGGGTCGCCCGGCGCCGTCCTTCAGAAAATGGAGAACATCGTCGCCCAACGGGTGGTCAATTTCTCCTCGTGTTTCCGCTCTTCCGCGCTCAAGAATCGGAAGAGCGCACGTACAGCCCCTTGCGGCGCGACTTCGGCGAGGTGTCCGTAGTGCTCGCAAGCGATGCGCTCACGATCCTGCGCATAGGCCAGCAAGTCATCATCCAGGGGATCGGGCGGAAGATGGGGGAGATTGACAAAGGCGCCGAATTGGTCAGCGGTGGTGGGTTTCCGAATTCGTTCTGTTAGTGGGGCTGCCAATTCTGGATCTTCCGCCAACGTGCTCAGCAACCGGTGATGCTCCAGCTCTTCCGCCGCCAGCTCTTCCACGAGGGGGCGCAGCTCCGGTCTCACACCGTTGGCAAGGCCCCGATAGAGGCGAAAGGCGTTGAGCTCGAACTGCATCGCCGTCTCGATGACTTCCGCGACGGTCATGTCAGAGAGAAAGGGCTGCAGGCGGGTTTCTCGCTGGTCGCTCATAGTGGGGACGATGGGTAGGGTGCAGAAACGCTGGCAAAAGCCCAGCCGTCGGTTCATGGCCCGGTCCGCTGCGACGCATCCCAACAAACCAAGCCTTATACGTGTGTCGTATAGACGAAAATTCCCAATTCATCCAGTCCTGGCGCTTCCCAAGCAAGCCCCGCTTGGGCGAGAGCCAACGGTTCAGCGCCGTGCGCCGGGGTTGCAGGGCGCGCGGCGCCCGCTTGTCCCAGCAGCCGGCTCGTGCGCCGTTCGGCGCGGACACTTTCCGTGCGGGGGGCGTCTTATCTTTTGCGTCCGGGCGCGGGCAGCCCGCCCGCACTCTAACCAACGAGGACGGCTTGCCGCGCGTGTCATGCGCCCCGCACTTCAGCACTTACCGACGCGAGCGCTGCAACCATTGCGAGACTGCCCGTCTGTTCCTGCGCGATCGACGACGGCAGGGCCGGCCGACACGAAATCGAGGAAGCAGTGACCAACCCTGCTGTGGCGATCCTCTTGTCTTATAATGCGTTGATTGTGCGGGCGCTCGGCCGCTCTCCCGATATGTCAATGCGCCCCTAAGCCTGAGATTCAGCGCTTCGAGAGTGATTCGTCCACCTCCCGTACCGCTTCCTCCCAATTCTCTGGGTCAAAGGCGGGGTCAAAGTTGTGCTTCTCGGCCTTGTAGTAAGCCGCTTCCCGGATCATGGCGTCGCGTTCCTCGGCGCTCACGACCATTGTCGTGGTCGTCTTTTGCTTAACCGGCGAGGCTGATTTCGACGCTGCGGCGGCAGGCTTGGGCCCAGGGGTGGTAGGCTTCGCCGCTGGAGCGGCGGCGGGGGCCGGCGCTGCCTTCTTCGTCACGGCTTTCTTTGTCAGCACCTTTTTCGTCACCGCCTCGTTCGTTGTCCGCGGTGCTTCCGCCGTTCTCGTCGGTCGGGCGGCGGCGTTGTTGGGTGTGCCCTCCTTAACCGGGGCCTGCTTCACCGCGGCCTTCTTCGTTGCTGCTGGCTTAACCGCTGCCTTCTTGGTCACAATCGTCTTCTGTTCGTCGGCCATCGTCACTCACTCGCCTCGCTGGTTACAGATCAACATTCCATGGTCTCGGGGAGCACTGGTCGCTCCCACTGTCCCACGCCCATTGCCTTGCAGCGCTTTGATTTTTATTGCTTACGCTTGGCCAGTCCGCGGGGGAATCGGTGCTACCCGAAGGGGTCAAACAGGGAAAGCGCCAGCACAACCATTTCAGTGGCCCCAAGAAACCGGCCCTGCCTTGCTGCCGGTGATGCCGTCGGGTGGGACAACGAACCGTGGCCACGATCCCCATTGCGACCCAGTCAATCGCTCTTCCTAATCCAGGCCGAGGAGTCCGCGTAGCCTGGCTGGTGAGTCGTGGTCACATAATAGCGTTTCTTTTGGTCGAGGAAACTGCCCCAACCGTCATTTTTCGTCCGTGCTCCATGCCTGGCCACGGTGGAAGTCGGGGGCAACGATACGTACCTTTGGTTAGCCTTCAAGGAGATCCCCTGCACGAGAACGGGGGATCGGACAGAGCACTGACGCTGCCACCTCTATGTGACTCAAACGCCCGTGGCACACGCCCCATTGGGGGTCTGTCTCCAATGAAGAAGCCGTCGCCCGAGGCGACCGCCGCTGCGGTGCAGCATGAACCAGGGTTTTCGGCAGCTGCTAGTCGTGGAAAACATTGGGGGCGGGAAATCAGTGGTCACTGGCTACCGCAGTTGACGTTGTCTCCGTCGAGCCACCGAACCAGATAGTAGACCCGCTGACTCTCGGAAGAGGACGAGGGGCCATAGACGACGGCCGGATACAGATGGCGTGCGGGATCGGCCTGTGCGCGTGCATCCTGCTCGGCGGGGACGGGCGTGACGCAGGCCTCGGGGTACCGGCCGCGGTTCTTGCGAGGGGTCTTGACGATGGCGAAGTGCTCCCCGAGGGATTTGGAGTCTGGGTCAACAGTGACGAAGGGCATGGGGTTAGGCAGGCGGGTCCGTTTGATCTCTCGCCGATACTGCCGCCGACCGCCCTTGTGATCAAGGGAGGGCGAGTATTTGAGGCTTGTCTCGATGTCCTCGTCGGGGGACTGGGGTGGCGCATTTCTCGCGGAGCCAGTCGGTCGCGGATGGAGACAATCGATAGGCGACAGGTAAAATACGCCCGCTCCGGGCCGGTCAGTGGGTGGTCTGTCGCGAGTGCCGGTCCAGGGGCGTTAAGGAAGGCGATCGATCAGGTATCCCGAGACCGTGTGGACTCGGCGTTGAGAAGCGCCCCTTCGGCGAATTGCGGAAGCTCCAGGATGATTGTTCATCACGCCCTTGTCCTAAATCTCCATCAGCCGGCCGGGAACCTTCAGGACCTGCTGCAACACAGTGCCTGGGAAGCCGAGGAGATCCTGCTCGCGCTGGATCGCATACCGCGCCGCCTGTGGGGGTACGAGGACGTTGCCCGCGTGCATCTCGCACTGTCCGGCACCCTCCTCGAGGTCTTGTCGGATCCGGAGTTTCAGCAGCGCGTCTACGGTCTTGTGGACTGTGGCTCCCTGCTGTGGCATTTCCAGAATCGGGACCTCTTCGAGATCCTCGGCACCGGCTACTATCACCCGGTGCTCCCCCTGATTCCCAAGGCGGACCGCCCGGAGCACCTGGAGCGCTGGTTGGGGATCGCCCGACACCTTTTCTGGCGGTCCCGGTTCGACGGCTTCTGGCCGCCCGAGATGGGGTTTGCCATGGAGTTGATCCCCTTGCTGCGCGGCTTTGGCTACCGTTACGTGCTGGTCGACAGCGAGCACGTGGAGCCTGTCGCCCCCATGAGCTGGCAGGAGCTTCGCTACCGACCACATATCGCACGGTACGGGGACGACGAGATCATTGTGGTCGTGCGGGATCGGGACCTCTCCAACGCCCAGGAATCAGGGATGGAGGTCGATTGGTTTGTGAGCGAGGTGGCCGCGCGCACCAAGTGGTGCGACTTTGCCCCTTTGGTCACCACCTGCACGGACGGGGAGAATGGCGGTTGGTTCCGCAACGTCACGGAGGGGGCAAACTTTTGGAGTGCCTTCTACCGCCCGTTACTGGAGCGCGTGCGAGGCGGCGACGCGGGTGTGGCCCCATCCTTTATCAGTGATTACCTGAACCTGCACGGGGCCCATGGTGAGGTCCGCGTGCGCACCGGTGCCTGGAACACCGGTTGGCACAACGGCTTGGGCTTCGTGCAGTGGACGGGCTCCGAGACCCAGAGGGATGGGCTCGAGGCCCTGCAGTGGCTGAGCGACGAGATTCACGAGGCCCGTGCACATGCCGGAGGGCAGGCCCTTTCGGACGCGGAGATCGGGCGGGATTTCGAAGAGGCCCTGTGGCATCTCCTGCGGGCGGAGACTAGCTGTAACTTCTATTGGGGTGAGGCCTGGGTGCCCCGCGCCGAGGCTGATATGGCCATGGCCAGGGCGGCGCTGCAACGCGCCCGCAGCCGCCTGACCCCTCGGAAAGAGAGCTTGTCCTAACAGTCATCTCTGGCGGGGCGGGATGCCCCGCGGTCGTCTGCGCCTTCGTGGCGCCCAGAACGACGGCATCCGGCGACCGTGCCTTTCGGGTGCCGTGCGCCGACGCTTCAGGATGAAGACAGTCGGTGTTTCCGCAGCTCAAGAGAAGGACTCCTATCGTGACCCAGCTACCTGAATACATTGAAGGCCTACCCAACATCTCCGGCTCTGAAGACGCCATCCAAGAGGCCGTGTCCGCCGGGGCCGCGAAGCCCCTGTCTCAGGGCCGCGGGGGCGTCGATCTCGGCTCTATCCGCGCGGCGACCGCAATCGCACTGCACATGCACCAGCCCCTGATCCCGGCAGGGGGGGACGACCTCAGGACGGCGGCCATCATCAGCAACCTCCAGTACATGATGGAGCATCAGGACATCGGCGATAACCACAATGCCCCGGTCTTCGCCTGGTGCTACAAACGGATGGGTGAGTTCATCCCGCAATTAATCGGCGAGGGCAAGTCCCCCCGCGTGATGTTGGAGTACTCGGGGACCCTCCTCCACGGCCTGCGCCAGATGGGCCAGCACGACGTCATCGACAGCCTCAAGACGATTACCTGCAACCCCGACTATCGGTGGGCCGTCGAATGGCTGGGCATGCCCTGGGGACACGCTGTCGCCCCCTCCACGCCCGTACAGGACTACCGTCTGCACGTGAGGGCCTTCCAGCACCATTTTGCCGCCATCTTCGGTCTGGAGGCCCTTGAGCGGGTGCGCGGCTTCTCCCCCTCCGAGATGGCCCTGCCCAATCACCCGGATGTCGCCTACGAGTTTGTCAAGACGCTCGTGGACTGCGGATATCAATGGGTCTTGGTCCAGGAGCACACGGTGGAGCATCCGGAGAACGGCTGGCATCCACAGCGTCCCCATTTGCCGCACCGCCTCGTGTGCACGAGCTCCAAGGGTGAGACGGCAAGCATCATCGCCATCGTCAAGACCCAGGGCAGCGATACAAAGCTCGTGGCACAGATGCAGCCCTGGTACGAGGCCCAGGGACTCCATCGCTGGGACCTCGCGGGTCGCTCCGTGCCGCCGTTGGTGACTCAGATTGCCGACGGCGAGAACGGGGGCGTGATGATGAATGAGTTTCCTGCGAAGTACATGGAAGCGGTACGCTCTGCGAGCGGCTCGGATGTCCCCCTGATGACTGTGAGCGAGTACCTCGAGCACCTATTTGCCACGGGGGTCAGAGAGAGCGACTTGCCGGAGCTCCAGCCCCTCTTTCATCACAAGTTGTGGGAACACATGAGTCCGGGGGATGGCCCGGAGCGTCTGGAGGAGGTGATCCAGGACTTGAAGGCGTCTGATCACCGTTTCCACATGGAGGGAGGGAGCTGGACGAACAATCTGTCCTGGGTGCAGGGGTATGACAGCGTGTTGGGACCGATGGAAGAAGTGAGCGCGCTCTTCAACGAAAAGGTCCTCCTGGGCGGTGTGCCCACGAGCGAGCAGCGCTACCGCAACGCCCTGTTCCATCTGATGGCATCCCAAACCAGCTGTTACCGGTACTGGGGCGAGGGACTGTGGACGGACTATGGCAAGGAGATTTGCCGGCGGGCATCCGACATCCTCAGGCACGATTTCGGGGAGCAGGGGTCCGCCCAAGCCGGGCAACGCCGTCCGTAGCGCCATGCCGCCCGGCGTGGGTCCGGAATTCCGACGCCGCTTCTGAGGAGGCTGCTTGGATCGCGCCCTTGCCTCTTTAGGGGAAGCGGGGCGTCGGTCCACAGCATCTTTAGCCAATGTGTGAGTGCTTTTGAGAGGACAGGGCTGAGAGGTTAAGGCCGCATCGAGAATTAATGTGTAACTCTATGAAGTATGGTGTACGCTTTGTTTGCTAGGTGATGTCGGCTAGTTGTCGGGTCTTCCAGGGGCACCGATCCATGCCGGTTTACCGTGGCCTCGGCCGTGCGATCGCTCAATTTCGTTCAGTGCGCGAGGGGCCCTTGTAGGCTGAACAGTGCCCACCTAGCCGGATGTTACAGGTACCACACATCTGCCCGCCGTGACGACAGGGGTTTCCATGACCAAGAGCAATCATGGGGGGAGTTGCACCGACCCCAGGGTCCGCAAACCCCGTCGGCGCCTTCCCGTCTACATCGAAAAGAATCGCGCCGAGGATCAGACCGCAGTCCTCGAGGAGCTTCTCCTGACGGTCAGCCGGGCGTTGGAGCGCAGCTACCGAGAGGCTGAGGTCCTGCTCGATGTCACCCACAAGATCAACGCCGGTCTTCTGCTGAACGACGTCCTGGACTACGTTTACGAGGCCTTTCGGCACCTCTTGCCGTACGATCGCATTGCCCTTGCTCTGCTCGAAGAGGACAACACCATCTTGCGGTCTTTCTGGGTTCGTTCCGAGGCCGGCGAGATTCTGCTGCCCCGCGGATACGCTGCGGCCCTTGCGGGAAGCTCTCTGCAGAAGGTCCTCGATTCGGGCCAACCGCATGTCATCAACGATCTGCGGGCCTATCTGGAGACCCATCCGGCGTCCGAGGCGGCCGGGCTTCTCTTAGGGGAGTCGATGCGATCGAGCCTCGCTTGCCCGATGGTGGCAATGGGCAAGCCCATCGGTTTTCTGTTTTTCGCCAGTACGGAAGCTGATCGTTACAAGGACCGGCACGTACATACCTTTCGCCACGTCGCGGGCCAACTCGCCCTGGTCGTCGAGAAGAGCCGACTGTATGAACACCTTCTGCGTGAGCGCGAGCGGACAAAGCGGCTCCTGCGCAGCATCCTTCCGCGTCCCGTAGCGGATCGGGTTGAGGGGAGGCGAGAGGATTTTGCCGAGGCCTTCGACGAGGTCACGGTGCTTTTCGCGGACCTGGTAAGCTTTACCGAGTGGTCTTCGCGCATGTCGGCTCGGGATCTTGTTCGACTCCTGAATGAGATCTTCCTGGAGTTTGATGCGCTGACGGACCGATTCGAGATCGAGAAGATCAAGACCTCGGGAGATTGTTACATCGCAGCATCAGGCCTGCCCATGCCGCGGGACGATCATGCGCAGGTCGCGGCGGAGATGGCCCTGGCCATGCGGGAAGTGGTTCACGGCTTTCGCACCCCTGTCGGTGAGCCGATACAGATCCGTATCGGGCTGAACTCCGGGCCGCTTGTGGCCGGGGTCATCGGCCGTAAGAAGTTTACCTACGACATCTGGGGCGATACGGTCAATGTGGCGAGCCGGTTGGAGTCCTGCGCCGCCCCGGACTCTATCCAGGTCTCCGCCGCGACGCGCGGCCGTTTGGGTAGCGTGTACCGCCTGCAGCCTCAGGGGCGGGTTCAAGTGAAAGGTAAGGGCGCCACCGAGTCCTTCCTGCTGGTCGGCCGTCGCTGAACGCCGCCTTGGCCCTGGCGCGGCTGTGCGCCAAGGGCATACTCCTTCCTGCTGCCCCTTGATCCAACTCTTTCGCTGGTCCTCAGATGCCTCCACGTTGGATGCCTGAGCGGCGTCGAATCGGCCCAGGAGGACGGTCCGGGTGGACGGCGCTTTGGCGATGGGGACAGATCAGTATCTCCCGAGGGATTGGGCGCCCTGAAGTAAAGCTCGGCTCAAGCGAGGAGGACAATCGATGGGTGAGGCGCTTAGAACCGCAGTGGTCCGCCAGCGGATGCTGTTGCGCGGGCGACTCGCGTCACCGCTCAAGCGGCTAGCCAGCGCCTGCCGGGAGGTTTGGCCGGAGCGGTCCGGGCTGGAGCAGCGATTGGTCGCAGGCCTGGCAGCCCTTCCCTATTGTAAGTATCTGTACCTGCTGGACCGCGATGCGCGCCAGATGACCGCTAATGTCTCCCCGCGGGGGCTGCTGCCGGAACACTTTGGTCGCGACCGCGGCCAGCGGCCCTACCTGGCGGAGGCCATCGCCGGTCAGCCCTTCTCCCTGTCCGACGCCTACATCAGTCGCAACGCGCGCCGCCCTTCCCTGACAGCGATTCAGCGCATCGAGGACGAGAGCGGCGCGTTGCTCGGTTACCTGGGCGCCGACTTCGACCTGCGGGAGCTGCCGCTGACCCGGGAGCTCTACCAGCAGCCTGATCGCTGGGTGCAGATGAAGGGGGACCCGGCGATTCGGGGCGGACTCTTTGCGCAGCAGCGGGTCGACAGCCCCATGGATGCCCGTATTGATGAGGTGCTCGACCTGATGACGGAGCTGGTCTCGGTGCACGGGGTGTTTCACGCCAAGGTGCATTTCTCCAGCTCCCGGGCAACGCTTTGGCTCCTTGAGGACCCTTTTCGCTACCGGATCCTCGACATCGAGGACTTAACGGACCCCGGCATTTGTCTTGCTTATCCCACCCAGGCCTATCCGAGCGGCGCCGTGATTCCGGCGGAGCGAATCGGGGAGGTTTTTCATACCTTCCGTGGGCTCAGGTTCATGGACGAGACCATCTACCTGCGTTCCGGCTCGTTAAATATCTTCAACGGCCTGGTCGGCCTGAATTTCTCCTGCGACGGATCACATTACATGCCTTGGAGTGAGCTCCTCGAGAAGAGCCTGAGCTTTTGGCTCGGAACGGGGATGGCAACGTAAGCCGACCAGGCATCCCTTACGGAGGTGCTTCGCTCTGAAGCGACAGGAAATCGAGCCCCGGCCCGGTTCAGCCGAGAACGCCCAGCAACGCCTTGCCGACGCCTGCGAGGCTCTCGCCGGCGATGAGGCCGGAAGCGCCGGCGATGACGAAGCGTTGGGCCAATGTGGGCTGCCAGTGCTCCATCGCCTTCGCGATGAGGCTTCCGGCGAACATGGTGAGCGACAGTGAGGCGGGAATCACCATGGCGAGCCCGAGCGCCGGCATGCTGGGCAGCCCGCGCGGGCCCCGCCGGTGCTCAAAGATAGCGGCAGCAATACCGACCACTCCTGCCAACGCGATCGCCCACAGGGCGCTCGACGGGATCGACCCGAGACCCCGGCCCAGGGTCTCGGCCACCACCTTCCAGGTCGCCACCGCCGGCGCGGGCCACTCCTCGGTGATGAGCATGTGCGCCGGATCGGGTATCAGCTTCAGGTACACCAGGCTGCCGACTACGCTGCCCGTGAGGATCCCGAAGAACTGGGCTGCCACCTGCGGCTGGGGCGGGGTGCCCACCAGGTGGCCGACCTTGAAGTCGTTGAGCAGGTCAGCGCTCTGTCCGGCCGCGCCACCGGCGACGTTGGCACCGATCAGGTTGGCGGTCAGGTCTCCCGGAGACATCAGCCCCGTGCTGAGCTGCGAGATCTTGCCGATGGCGCCGATGGGCGGGATGCCGGTCTCGCCCGCGACGCGGGACGCCACCATGGCCAGCGCAAAGGCGATGGGCACTGCCAGCAGGGCAAGCACCCAGTGGATTCCGAAAATGACGACCTGCGCCGCCACCGCGACGACCGTCGCCGCCATCAGCCCGACCAGTCTCACCCGGCGGCCGCCGTCGTCCCTCGCGGCGGGTCGCGCCTGCGTCCCCCCCCGGCGGATAGCGACGGCACGCAGCAGGAACCGCGTGAGGGCCGAGGTGGCCATCAGGGACACCCCGGGCCACAGCAGCCACTCGATCATGGATGGGAACCAGCTTACTGTGGGGTCGTCGGCGCCCGGGCTGATGAAGCCCTGCGTCAGGCCCCAGGGGCCCAGCAGGGCCCATGACAGAATAGCGCCGAGGAGCAGCGAGACCCCGGCACGGAAGCCGATGATGGCTCCGAACCCCAGCAGCATGAGGGACGGGTCCAGGGTGAAGGTCAGGTTCTTGGCGGTGACGGCGGAGTAGCCGGCGAGCTTGCCCGCGGCCGGCAGGCTGAACCCAAGGCCGGGCCGGGGCAGTGTCAGCCAGCCGCCGTCCAGCCACTTCAGGGTGCCCGCCGCTAGGGTGCCTGAGAGCAGGACCCGTAGCTTCAGCGCGGCCTCGCGGCCTTCCTCGAAGATCTCGCGCAGGGTCTCGGCGGTGGCCCGCCCCGTCGGAAAGGGCAGACCCGATCGCAGGACAAGGGAGTCGCGCAGGTACCAGGCGACCCAAATGCCGAGGAAGCTCACCGCGAAGACCCAGGGAATCAGACGCTCCGTCGGCAGGTTGGCACCGCTCAGCATGGCCAGCGCCGGCACTGGGGCGACGAGTCCGCCGGAGATGATGTTGGCCGCGGAGGAGGCGGCGGTCTGGGTGATGTTACCCTCGCCCGCGCCGTAGCCCCGCACCAGTCCCCACCGGGTCGGCAGCGCCCAGAAGGCAGACGCCACCAGCAGGGCCAGGATCGAGACATTGAAGGACCAGCCGACCTTGAGTCCCGAGTAGATATTGCAGGGCGTGAGCAGCGCGCCGAGCAGCACCCCGCTGACGAGGGCGCGCGGGGTCAGAGACGGGTGTTTCATCGGAGCGTGCTCCCCGCGGCTCTCACGTTAATCGGCGGGTACCTGAGCCACACGCAGCGATTGGGGGCGGCGCAGCAGTACGACCAGCGGTACAGCGGTCAACATGACGTACATCATGAGCCGGAAGTCGTCGAGGTACGCGATGGTGGCGGCTTGGCGCGTGATCTCCGCATTCAGGGCAGCCAGCCCGTGCACGCTGTCGAGACTCCACTCCGGGGGCATCGCGGGGCCGCGGAGCACCGGATTCAAGGGGGAGATAGTCGAGGCGAGGGCGGAATGGTTGATCTGGGTGTTGCGGGCGAGGAGGGTCTCGACCACCGAGATGCCGATGCTGCTGCCGATGTTGCGCATCAGGCTGAACATTCCCGCCGCCTCCGTGCGCAGGCGCACCGGCAAGGTCGCAAAGGTGAGGGTGGAGAGGGGCACGAAGATGAAACCCAGTCCGAGCCCCTGGGTGATGCCGGTGCCTACGATAGTCCAGACGTCCACCTCGGTGGTGAAGCCCGCCATGACCCAAAGGGACTGGGCGGTGAGCAGGAGCCCAAGCACGATGAAGGCGCGTGCATCCAGGCGTCCGATGAGTCGGCCCACCAGCAGCATCGCGATCATAGTGCCCACACCCCGGGGCGCGAGGACCAGCCCGGTGGTGAGCACGGGGTAGCCCATCAGGTCCTGGAGAAAAGGGGGGAGCAGGGCGAGGGTGGCCAGCAGCACGATGCCGACCACGAAGATGAAGAAGAGTCCGGTGCAGAGGTTGCGGTCGCGAAACAGCTCCGGGTCGAGGAAGGGCCGCTCGGCCGTGACCATGTGGACCAGAAACATGTACAGGCCGAGACCGGCGAGCGCCGCGTAGGTCATTATCTCGGCGGAGCTGAACCAGTCCTTGAGCTCGCCCCGGTCGAGCATGAGCTGCAGCGCACCAATGGCGAGGCTGAGCAGCGCGAAGCCGAAGAAATCAAAAGGCCGGGTCCGGTTCCGCTCGGTCTCCGGGACGAACGCGAGGATGCCGAGCAGGGCGAACAGGCCGAAGGGTACGTTGATGTAGAACACCCATCGCCAATTGTAGAACTCCGTAAGCCAACCGCCGAGGGTCGGCCCCAGGATTGGCCCCACCATGACACCGACGCCCCACATCGCCATGGCCGACCCGTGGCGCTCCCGAGGGTAGGTGTCCAGCAGCACCGCCTGGGACAGGGGCACGAGTCCGGCGCCGAATACCCCCTGGAGCAGGCGGAACAGGACCAGCTCATCCAGGGACGTGGCCGCACCGCACAGCATGGACGACACCGTGAAGCCGCCCACCGCCCACAGGAAAAGCCGCTTACGTCCCAGACGGGCCGCCAGGACCCCGGTCGGGGGCGTCATGATGGCGGCCGCCACGATATAGGAGGTGAGCACCCACGCAATCTGGTCTTGCGAGGCGGAGAAGGAACCCTGCATGTGGGGCAGGGCCACGTTGGCGATGGTCGTATCGAGCGCCTGCATCACGGTCGCCAGCATGATGGAGATCGTGACGAGGCCGCGCCGGGGCGGCGCCGTGCTGCGAGCGGACACCTGGGTCACCTTGCGGCCAGGGTCTCGGCGCGCGGCTCGTGCGCAGCGCCCAGGCACGCGAGGGCGGCGCGCAGGAACCCCGGCAGCGGCCGGCGCCAGCCCGTGTCCACCTCGACGCTGGTACTCATTCCCGCGCGGAGCTCCGGCGCCCCGCGCTTGGGCTCGACGGCCACTCGCACCGGAAGTCGCTGTACCACCTTGACCCAGTTGCCGGTGGCGTTTTGGGCCGGAAGGATGGAGGTCTCGGCGCCCGTGGCCTGACTGAGGCTTTGCACGCGCCCCGTCCAGGTGTAATCCGGATAGGCGTCGATGGAGATCTTGACTCGTTGCCCGGGGCGCATATGGGCGAGAGCGGTCTCCTTGAAGTTCGCCTCGATCCAGATGTCTCGGTCGGACACCAGGTTGACCAGCGGGACGCCGATCTTCGCGTAGTCGCCCGCGCGGGGCATCCGGCCAACCACGCCCGCCATCGGTGCCCGAATGACCGTACGCTCCAGATCCAGGGCCGCCTGGTCCCGTGCGGCCTTCGCCGCGAGATATCGGGGATGCCGTTCCACGGCGATGTCGGGGTTCCCCGCGAGCCGGGCGCGGATCTGGGCCAACGCATGGCCAAGCGCCGAGATCTGCTCCTGCGCGACCTCGTACTGATGGCGGGCGGTGTCCAGCGCCTGCGCCGAGGTCATATGTTTGGCCGAGAGGTCTTGCTGGCGTTGATACTCCCGCTGTTGGAATGCCTCCGTGCTTTCGGCAAGCTTGAGCTCATCCTGTTTCTGGTGGTACTGGGCCTTGAGGCTTTCGATGGCGGACCTGGCATCCGCGAGCTCCGCCTCCCGCCGTGCGAGGGCGATGCGCATGGGCTCGGGATCCAGCCGGAAGAGCACCTCACCTTGCCGCACATGGGCATTGTCTGCCACCTCCACGTCGACGATGCGCCCGTCTACCTCCGGGGCGACCTGGACGGTCTTCGCCTTGACGTAGGCGTCTTCCGTCTCGGCGTAGCGCCCGCCCGTCAGGTAGAGATAGGCTGCGCCTACTGCGACTACCAAGGGGCCGAGGAGCATGAGGCGCCTTAGCCCCCGACGGCGTCCTCGGGGCCAGCGCTCTGACGGCGGTGCGGTTGTCGGGGCCTGGCTGAGTCTGTCAGCGGCACGGGGAGCGTTTTCCTCCTCGAGAGCGGTTAGCCCAGAAGGCTGCGGCTGCTGCTGCAGCTCGTTGCGGGTTGAGGCGCGCTCACCCATGGGCCGCCTGCTTCTCCTTCCGGGCGGCGAGGGCTTCCGCCGCGCCTGTCTCGGCTCGTAGGAGATTCTCTTTGATGCGGTGCAAGGTATCGTAGAAAGCATCGAGGGCGGCCGGCGTGAGGCCCGCAAAGGCATCCCCTCGGGTCTCCGCCGCAAGCGCCCGAATCTGGTCGATCATGGGCTCGGCCTTTGGCGTAAGGTGCAGCTGCACGGCCCGCCGGTCCCGCGGATCCCGCCGTCTCTGTACCCAGCCGGCCGTCTCCATGCGGTCGATGAGGCGAGCCACCGTCATGGGCTGAAGCTCCAGCGACTCCGCGAGATCCACTTGGCGCATGCCTTCGTTGCGGGCGAGGCGTGCGAGTGCCCGCCACTGCACCTGGGTCAAGCCCAGCGGCTGGGCGCGGTGGTTGAAATTCCGGCGCAGCAGCCGTGCCACCTCGTTGGTCATGGTTGGTATGTCCTGGATGGGCCGCATGCGCGAAAATCTCCCGGTTAATCGAGGCATGCATATAATAAGCACGCTTAGTATATGGCCGGGCGGGCAGGATTCAAGAGGTCGTCGCAAGAGGTGACACCCTCCAGGACAGAGGTGTCGAACCTTGGCTGCCGGCAAGTCTTTTGGTCAGGGCGACCTGAGTTTCAGTCGCTTACGCAGGTGGGGCCTGCTGTCGGAGCGGACGCGGCGGGCAAAAGCCCCGGCATGAGCGGGCGAACGGTCCTGAGCTTACAGGGCGAAGAGCGGGTGTTTGGCCTCCGAGGGCATGCGTTCCGCGTGAGCGGCGTGCTGGGATTCCTCGACCCAGCTTGCAAGCTGCTCATGGATCACGTTCAAGCCGCAGGCGGCCTCGTCAGTTACCTGATTGGTCGTCAAGTCAAGGTACGCGAGGAGGCGCAGCACATAGGCGACATCCGTCAGTCGGTCACGCGTACCGTTGGGCTCGATCATGCCGAGGCTACCTCGATGTTGTTGTAGATTCGCCGGCCGTCCAGCAACCCCGGCGGTCGGATCGTAAGCTTGTGAGTCAGTCAGGCCGCATGCCTCGTCTGGATCTGGCCGCATCCGGTTAACGCCTTTGCCTGCACACCATAGGTTTCAGGATACTCAGATGAGCGGTTGGTAAACGCGCAGGGCCTCGCAAAACACAGCGGGACCCGGGATCCGTGTTCAATGAAGGAGTGCATGAGGGATGGAGCAAGCCACGCAAATGCAACAGATTTCCATCGACGTGCTTCAAGAGAAGTATGCGAAAGGGGGGGAGACGGGCCGTGAGGATGTACAGCGGCGAGTGGCCCGCGCGCTGGCGGCGGTGGAGGTCGATCCCGGCCTTTGGGAAGCCAAGTTTTTCCGGGCGCTGGAGCTTGGGTTCGTGCCTGGCGGGCGGATCCTCTCCGCGGCCGGGACGGCGATCCAGGCGACCCTGATCAACTGCTTTGTCCAGCCGGTGGGGGACGCGATGCGGGGGATGGAGGACGGAAAGCCCGGCATCATGGACGCCCTCGCCCAGGCCGCGGAGACCATGCGCCGGGGCGGGGGCGTGGGCTACGATTTCTCCCGCATTCGACCTCAGGGCGCGCGGGTGAAGCGCACCGCGAGCAAGGCCTCAGGGCCAGTGTCCTACATGCGGGTCTTCGACCGCATGTGCGAGACGGTGGAGAGTGCCGGCGCCCGTCGGGGTGCCCAGATGGGGGTGCTGCGGTGCGACCACCCTGACATTGAAGGATTCATCCACGCGAAGGACGTCGCCGGGGAGCTGACCAACTTCAACCTGAGCGTGGCCGTCACCGATGCCCTCATGGGGGCGGTGGAGGCCGATGCCGAGTGGCCTCTGGTGCATCCGGCGGAGCCTTCCGAGGCGATGAAGGCCGCCGGTGCACGCAGGCGGGAGGATGGCCTTTGGGTCTACCGGACCCTCCGGGCTCGTGAGCTGTGGGAGCAGATCATGCGGTCCACCTATGACCACGCGGAGCCCGGTGTGCTTTTCGTGGATCGGGCAAACGCGGACAACAACCTAGGCTACTGCGAGCGCCTGACGGCGACCAACCCCTGCGCCGAGCAATGGCTGCCGGATTACGGGTGCTGTTGCCTTGGCAGCATCGATCTCACGCGGTTCGTCAGTGCGCCTTTCACGGCGGATGCGGGCTTCGATGAGACGGGGTTCGCGACCCTGGTGCCGCACGCGGTCCGAATGCTGGACGACGTGCTCGAGGCCACCTACTGGCCGCTCCCCGAGCAGCGCGCGGAGGCCGCCGCCAAGCGCCGCATCGGGCTCGGGTTTCTCGGCCTTGGCGATACCCTGGTGATGCTCGGCCTGCGTTACGACAGCGAGGAGGGCAGGGCCCTCGCCGCCCGGGTGGGCGAGGTGCTGCGCGACGCGGCCTATGCCGCTTCCGTGCTGCTGGCCCGGGAAAAGGGCGCCTTCCCCCGCTTCGAGGCTGAGTCCTACCTGGCAGGCAGCTTCGCCAGCCGGCTCCCGGGGTCCCTCCGGGGGGAGATCCGGGAGTATGGGCTGCGCAACAGCCATCTCCTCTCCATCGCCCCCACGGGCACCATCAGCCTTGCCTTCGCGGACAACGCCAGCAACGGCATCGAGCCCGCCTTCTCCTGGGCCTACAGGCGGCGCAAGCGGACCGCCGACGGGGGGCACCAGGAGTATCAGGTCGAAGATCACGCCTTCCGGCGCTTCCGGGACGCGGGCGGTGACACGGATCATTTGCCCCCCCAATGGGTGACGGCGCTCCAGATCCCCGCGCTCGATCACATGCGGATGCTGGAGGCGGCTCAACCCTTCATCGACAGCGCCATCAGCAAGACGGTGAACGTGCCCGCGCATTACCCCTTCGACGACTTCACGGGGCTTTATGCGGCGGCCTGGCGGGCCGGGCTCAAGGGGTTGGCCACCTACCGCCCGAACGCCGTCACCGGCGCGGTTCTCGCCGTTGCGCCGCCGACCGTGGCCGTCGCGGAGGCGCGGCAGGACCTGGTGCCCGACCCCGACCGGCGGGTGCGCCTGGAGGAGGTGCCAAAGCCCCCATTGGCAAGCCTGCGCTGGCAGCACCGCCCGCGCCCGGCAGGGGGCAATCCCGCCTGGTGCTATATGGTGGACCATCCCCTGGGGAGCTTCGCGGTGTTCGTCGGCCATATCCCCGACGGGGAGAGCCATCCCTTCGAGGTCTGGGTGAACGGCGCCGAGCAGCCTCGCGGGCTCGGGGCTCTCGCCAAGAGCCTGTCCATGGATATGCGCTCCAACGATCGCGGCTGGCTCGCCCGCAAGTTGGAGAGCCTGATGCGTGCAGTGGGCGATGACGCCTTCGAGCTCAAGATGCCCCCGGATGGCGAGCCGGTTAGGGTGCCTTCGCTGGTCGCGGGCTTTGCCCGTCTCGTGTACTACCGGTGCGAGGCCCTGGGCGCCTTTGCCCATGCCGGTCCGACCCCGATACTCGATGCCCTGATGAGTCCCAAGGAACCAAAGACGGGGCCCGACGGGACCATGTCCTGGACGGTCGACGTCCTCAACTCTGCGACCGGCGATGACTTTGTACTGGGGGTCAAGGAGCTGGTCCTCCCCGATGGCAGCCGGCGGCCCTACTCCCTGTGGCTCTCTGGGGTCTATCCGCGGGTGCTGGATGGGCTCTGCAAGAGCCTCTCCTTTGACATGCGGGTGATCGACCCTGCCTGGGTGGGGGCAAAGCTGCGCCAGATCGCGGACTACTCCGAGCCCCGGGGGGACTTTTTTGCCTGGGACCCCGGCCGGCACCGCCAGCGGGTCTATCCCTCCACCGTCGCCTATATCGCCACGCTCCTTCTGCACCGCTACACCATGCTCGGTATCCTGAACGCGGAAGGCGAGCCGGTTTCCCCCATGGGTCTGGTTCAGGTGACCGGCGACAAGGTCGTGCCGATCGCCCGCGCGGCCGGCGTGCAGAAGGTCATGGCGGGCCGGCGCTGTCCCGACTGCGGGACCTATGCCGTCATCCGCAAGGACGGCTGTGATTTCTGCACTGCCTGCGGATCCACCGGCACCTGCGGTTGACTGCCGCGCGCGGTACGGGACCGCAGAGACGCGAAGTGCGCAGAGTACGGCGGCATTCGCGCTGAGCGATCAAACGTGCTGTCCCTTCGGGACCTCCGCCTCGATCAGGTCCTTGATGTTGCGGACAATCCGCTCCGCGGCGTCCTGCACCCCGCCGCGGATCAGTCTCTCCAATGGGCGCATATAGAGGGCGAGCCGGGACAGCTCGAACTCAAACGTCAGTCGGGTGCCGTCCCCGACACCTTCAAGCCGATAGCTGATGGCGAACGGGTCCGATATGCCTTCGAAGGTGATCCGTCTTTCGGGCTCGAAGGCGGAAACCCGGAAGGTCGCATCCGTCCGCCGCCCGTGATCGATGCGCACCTGGCGGCCGGTGGTGCCCAGGTCCACTGGTCCCTGCGATAACTGCTGCACGGAAACGACCTCCGGGGACCAGCGCTGGTAGTTCTCGAAGAAATCCGTCGCCACGAATCGGAAGACTCGCGGTGGTGGCCTGGCGATCAGCGCAGTGGCGCTTGCCCGGATCATTCGCCTTTCCGACGGAGATGCCCCCAGGCCTCGGGGCTACGTGCGACGGACCAGGCCCTCGGGGCTGCGCCACCCACGAAGCGGGCGGCCGCGGGAACCGGTGGAGGGTGGGGGTGAATTGTCATTGTCGGGCCTTGATCTTGGAACCTCGTCGATTGAACGGAGGGCTGAAGTAGGTTGGCGGACGGCCAAGCCGCCGGACTGATCGTCGCGTCGGCCCGACAGGCTCGGTACGGAAGCCGAGCGGAGCCTGCCCCCCGTGTCTTGGAAAAGGCCGCACAGGACCATAAAGGTTGTCACCACGCGCGGCCCGGCGCAATCCGCTCGCGGCCCGCCCACCCCCTCGGGCAGTAAAATGAAGGCGTTGGTACAATTTTGGTATCGGCGATCGTCGGCAATGGTGCGTGATCGGCCGGCGGGGGAAGACGTTGTTGAAGGGCTGGAATGCTGTCCGGGATATGGATCGACGCCGCAGTCGTTTCTGGTTGGCGGTTCTTCTCTTCGTCTGCGTCGGGGGACAGGCGCAGCTCGCGGGGGCTGTAGCCGACCGTGCGGGCTCGGGGAATCCATTTGACGGCGGGGACTTTGTTCGGCTGGCAGCCCTGTCCCCGCCAGGGGACACGAATCGGAATCGCGTCCTGGATGCACTATGGGAGGCGGACCGGGCGATTGGCCTCAAGGCCCTGGAGAACGGCGACTACGCAAAGGCGCAGGACATCTTTAGGCGCCTTGCCGAGCAGGGTGACCCGGCCGCCCAGTTTCAACTTGCCGATATGTACGCAAAGGGGGAGGGCGTCCCCCAGGACGATATCGAGGCGCTTCATTGGTACCAGCTGGCCGCCGAGCAGGGGGATTTCCGCGCCGAGGATGCCCTTTGCCTGTACTTTGTCCAGGGCACCTTTCGCGAAACGATCGTCAGCCTGCTGCAGGACGCCGACTCGGCGGCTCTGTGGTGCCGCAAGGCTGCCGACCACGGGTCGACGTATGCCCAGGAGTGGGTCGGGACCATGTACGATCTCGGCTCAGGTGTGGCGCAAGACTACGCTGAGGCGGCCCGATGGTGGCGCCAGGCCGCCGACCAGGGCAGCGCCATTGCCCAGGCAAATTTGGGGCAACTGTACCTGGAGGGCAAGGGAGTGCGGCGGGACGACGCGGAAGCCGCCAAATGGTATCGCAAGGCGGCCGAGCAAGGTTTTGCGGGCGCCCAGTATGGCCTGGGGCTCCTGTACGACAGCGGGCGGGGTGTGCCCCGGAATACGGCGGAGGCCGCCCGTTGGTACCGCAAGGCCGCCGAGCAGGGCGACGCCGGGGCGCAGTTCAACCTGGGGGTCATGTACGGTACCGGCGAGGGTGTTCCGCGGGACGATGCGGCGGCCGCACGCTTGTTTCAGAAGGCGGCTGAGCAGGGCGACCCGGCCGCCCAGAACAACCTGGGAGGTATGTACCTTAACGGGGAGGGCTTAAAGCAGGATGTGGCGGCGGCCGCCCGCTGGTTCCGCAAGTCTGCCGAGCAGGGATTTCCGGATGCCCAGTACAACTTGGGGCTCATGTTTGAGCGTGGCCGGGGGGTTCCCCGCGACGCCACTGCCGCCGCTCAGTGGTATCGGAACGCGGCGGAGCTGGGGTTCGCCGCGGCCCAGTACAACCTGGGCGTGGCCTACGCGAAGGGCAGGGGCGTGCGGCCCGACCTCGCCGAGGCTGCCCGCTGGTATCGCAAGGCGGCGGAGCAGGGCCTGGCGGTGGCCCAGAATGCCCTGGGCGTTGCCTACACCGCCGGCCAGGGGGTCAGGAAGAGCAAGTCGAAGGCGGTGCACTGGTTCCGCAAGGCCGCCGAGCAAGGGGACCCGGACGGTCAATACAATCTGGGTCTCGCCTACGCCAACGGCGACGGCGTGCGGCGAAGCTACGTCCATGCCTATCTTTGGTGGAGCCTGGCTGCCGGCCAAGGGATTCGGGATGCGCAGAAAGGGCTTGCCGTGCTCGCCCAACACATGACGCACGTAGAGATCGCCCGGGCTAAACGGCAGGCGGATGCCTTTCGGCCGCGTCCTGAAGAGGCGGGAGCGCCCCCAGAGTAGCCAGCAAGGGTGTTCCGCCGATGGCGTCAGGGCGTGAGGCAGCTTGCTGCCGGTCTTCCTGCGCCGGGGCGAGTCAGGCGGACTCCGGTATTCGCGCTGCGTCAATGCGATTTTGCTGCCAACACAGGATAACGAGGCGGAGGGTGACGAGGGTCAACAAGAGGCGACTTACCACCGCGAAAGTCATCCG
>Ga0307440_1000246_pt1 | contig 26347 bp, 22 predicted proteins | sample SalMarWE160410MG_FD_202150 | JGI IMG/M metagenome (GOLD analysis project Ga0307440, IMG submission 202150) | Salt marsh sediment microbial communities from the Plum Island Ecosystem LTER, Massachusetts, United States - WE1604-10 | ecosystem: Environmental > Aquatic > Marine > Intertidal zone >...
TAGTTTTACAATCACCTGCCTGCACCAGTGTTCCTATATACATAAGCTTTGTAACAGGATTTAACGGATCCAGGCTGATAGCAAGTTCTCTCTGTGCGAGTGATTCATCACTCCTGTTCAGAATCAGCAATAACTGGGCATACATGAGCCTTGTGAGAGCATTGTTGGGATTAATGGCCAGGGATTTTAAGAACTCTTTTTCGCTCTTTCCCAAGTCCCATTCCACCAGTTGAGCAATAACGGCACTTTGGTAATGAACCTCAGCAAGATCCGCATCCAGTTCCATCGCTTTGTTAAGGTATTCGACGATTTTCGGACCTGCAACAGAAGGTGTTTCCCACCCATCTTGCTGTATCCATATCCAGATCTCAGCCAACCCTGCATACAAAGGTGCCCAGTCAGGTTTTTTCTCAATTGCACTGTTCAGATATTCAATTGCTTTATATAATGATTCCCTTGAATAATCACTAAAATAAGAACGGGCTTTCAGATATTCATCATAAACATCAATATCTATCGCAGGTATTTTCTCTATAAGTTTAATTTCCTTCGGAGATATAACAGCTTTCAGCTCGCTTGCCACAGATTGTGCCACCTTACTCTGAATTGTGAAGATGCTTGACAGATTGCCCAAATCTGCGTTGTACATCTCTGACCATAAATGGGTATCGGTTCCGGCATCAATCAGCTGAACGGCAATTCGCACATTATTCCTTATTCTGCGCACACTGCCTTCAATTAGATTGGCAACTCCCAGTTCCCGGGCAATTTCTTTTATCGATTTGTTAGTATTTTTATAATGCATTGAAGAGGTCCGGGAAATCACCTTCAGATCGCCGATCTTGAAGAGACGGTCAAGGATCTCTTCCATCATCCCGTCACTGAAATACTCCTGGTCAGGATCGTTGCTCAGGTTTTTGAAGGGCAGGACGGCGATGGATTTTTTATCGGACCCTATCTGTAGTGTTCCATCCTGTATGGCTTTTTCCAGATCGCCATCTCTGGCACCATCTTTCCTTAGCAGAATTTTAACTACTTCTGATAATTTGTTAATGTGCTCTTCCAATGGAGGCCTCTTTGCGTCGAGCCAGTGAACACTGCTCAGGTAATATTCTAGTTGTTTTGACAAGGGCACATCCTCAAGTCTTAGGTTAATGACCGGCAGTCCTGTATGCACTGCCCGGTCCACTTCCCTGATTACCTGTTTAGAGGTATTTGAGTTTGATGAATAAACCAGGAGAAAAAGTTTCGAAGATTTTATACCATCGATAATGGCTTCTGCAAAATCAAGTCCCGGGGTAATATCGCGCGGTGCGATCCAGCAGGTTATGCCATTTTGTTCAAGTACCGAACAGACGGTTTCACCAGCATTCGAGTCGACGCTGGAGTAGCTTATGAATACATCGCGTGCCATTTGGTGGTTTGTCATAGAATGGATTATGCTTTATTTCCGTCTTTTGCCTCTTACGGGATGAATTTCTTCGCGGAGTCTGTCAGGTAAAGTGGCGCTCCTATTCTTCTTTTCTCCATTTCTCCTCTTCCCTCATTCTCCTTTTCTTTTCTAATGGCAGGAGATGAAGATGTTGTAATTATAAAATTCGATTATACTTGCAATCGTGATTTGGTTAATAATAAATTACCAGAATAGTATTATATTTTAGTCAAAATTAGTTAATTATAAATGACAAGTCAAGCACAGAGTCCTAATTCTATCTGAATCCTTTTATTATCGGGGATTTTGGCTTGCTTATAACGGCCCGGCGGTATAATTTAGTGGGTGTTACCCGACGCAATCACCGGGCAGGGTCCTGGTACCCCGCGGTGGCGGGGCAAGAAAGTTGTCACGGTGCAAGGAAGGGATGGCGCACTTTTTGCCGTCATGGTACAAATTTTGTTGCGTGCTGGCGCGCTTTGCCCGACGAAGCTTTGCGAAGTCGGGATCGTGGTACAAGCTTAATCGGAACTACGAATTTATCCCCGGTTACGAAGTTTTTTGAGGGCACTGGCGCAGTGTCCCGGTACAATGTTGATTGACGCCAGAAAACTGTCAAGGTATATTGGAGTTTATTTGTGAGCAGATGTGCGTATCCGGGTGCAAAAACCATTACGAAACTGTCTTTGGTGCAGGAGTAAAAGCAAAAAGTGTGACAACAGCGTCAGCCGAAGCTTTTTACGTCCTCCGCAGGCTTGCCAAAGGAGGAAGCGAAGGCTGAGCAACTTACCTTTATTGACCGTGTTAGCAACAGGGATTTTTTAACTATTGAAACAAATCTATATATTTCTCAAATATATATTCTCGGCTCCGTTGTCCTCCAGTTATTTCCTTTAAAATCTCCAATTTCTCCAGATCCTCTATTAGTTTATATGCTGAAGGATAAGATATACTAGCTACTTCAACAATTTTTTCAGCATTGATTAATGGTCTCTGGTACAGATAATTGGTTATCTTTTGTGCATTAGCTGCTCGACTTCCAAGTTTTTGTATGTTAAGGTCTACTTGTTTCTGTAATTGTAATATGCTATCAAATGTCTGAATGCCTTTATTTGCAGTTTCGATAATCCCGACAAGAAAAAATTTAAACCATTGGCTTATGTCATTTTTTTCTCTAACGAGCATTAAATTTTCGTAATAATGACTCCGATGGGTTTCTAAAAAATCAGAAACGTATAGTATCGGTTTTTTTAAAATACCCTTATTGACCAAGTATAAAGTTATCATCAATCTTCCTACTCTTCCATTACCATCTAAGAAAGGGTGGATTGTTTCAAACTGATAATGAATTAAAGCTATTTTTAAAAGCTCTGGAAAGAATATTTCTTGATTATGAACAAAGTTTTCTAAATCGCCAATTAATTCAGGAATAGAAGTATGTATTGGTGGTATGAAAGTGGCATCATTAATTGTTGCTCCTCCAATCCAATTCTGACTACGTCTGAATTCCCCAGGCTGCCTTTTTTCTCCCCTAACTCCTTGCAACAATGATTTATGAGTATTCCTAATAAGTCGAGATGAGAATGGGAGTTTATCCAATTCCTTAATAGCCACTTCCATTGCCTGTATATAATTTTGAACCTCCTCCCAGTCGTCTCGTTTGTCAAGAGGAACATCTTCTTTTTCGCGTAATGCTTCCTCTATGTTTGTTTGAGTCCCTTCTATTTTACTGCTTTGTGTTGCCTCTTTTAAAACATGCATGCTGATGAATAAATCTATATTTGGAATGTAATTTGAATACATGTCCAATCTTCCAAGATCTCTATCAGCTTTACTTAGAAGTTGAATGACCTCCATATTATCTAGATGCCATTGTCTATTGATTAGTGTAGGTTGGAAGCTTTTATAGTAGCCTTGACTTACATAGGTTCCAGCTTTGAAATCTTTCATAAGTTGAATTTTAAACAAAGATAAATGTTATTTAAGATAAATCAAAATAAGTTAAATAATAACATGTCATATTTAAATATATTGCGATAAACTTAAATAAAGTGATCTCCTATTAAAGTCTAAAATGCTCTTGTCACAGGTTGCCTTGTTGCAAACGGCCAGGCAATAAGGAGGGCCGAGCGTTTAGAAACAACCCTGTGGGCTGTTTTAGCGTCTCCTTCGACAAGCCTGCGGCGACCAATGGAAGGAGCCTGCTTGTCGCGAGGGCGTGTTACCCAAAGAATTGATATAATTGTCGTGGTACTTTAGGCGACCCGCCCGACTGAACGACATCAGTCGTTTGGGCAGGCAAAAAGCATGACAACCTGCCCCGCTCTGCGGGGAACAACTTACCCATATTGTTCGTGTTAGGTGCCCTGGTTATTTTTAATATTTTTTGGATAGCTTGCTATTCACTGCACTCAATGGTGAAATAGAGGTTGGGGCTCCCGGTTGTGTCAATTTCAACTCCTTCTGGCGGGAAAGGCATAGTCCATACACATACTTCATGAAGGCTGGGCATATTACTGATGGCTAAGGCAGTCATCCCGGTAAATGGTCCCAGGTCAGGATTATTGGAGATATTCAGGCTGGTCATTTGATTACCACTACACGACAGCACCCACAAATCTGGTAAATTGGAAACGTCAAGTGTGGTTAACTTGTTATCTGAACAAGTTAAAAAATGCATGGCAGTGTTATTAGAGACATCAAGAGTAGTTAAATCGTTTACACGACAATCCAGATTTACTAAGGCAGTATTGAGTGAAATGTCAAGGTTAGTCAACTCATTATAGGTACAATCCAAATATTTTAGTGCTGTATTATTAGTAATATCAAGAGTGATTAGGTCGTTATCCCGGCAATTAAGAGTATCAAGATTGACAAATTTCTCGATACCTTTCATATCAGAAATATTGTTCTGGCTTACATCTAATGATATCACTGCCTTAGCTTCCGCATTACTGATTTGTCCATCTCCATTTGTGTCAATACCCAATGCAATAAGAGCGTTTAAGAAATTCTTGTCATTGATAGTAACCTGGAGATTAGGTTCATTCCTTTCAAATTGAATGAAAAGGATAATAGAAAGAAAGCAGAATATGAACCTGAAAACTAACCTCATGATAAAAAAATATAAGGCTAATAATCTATAAGATAAAACAAAAAGAAGCTAAAGACAAGTTTATTGCAGGTTCAAAGAATTGGCAATATGCGATTGAAAATTCACATTATTTCCATCTATCAAGGTTGGGAATAGTACTCTCAGCCATTTGTCGGGCACTCTTTTCGGGAATGCCCATTCTCGAAATGGCAATCTGTACATTTTTTTCAATCTTTTCTTTAAGAGTAATTCCTTCGTCAGTAAATTTCCCATCCTGGTAACAAAAGCTGCAATACTTTTCGGATTTACTTTTGTCAGTATTTGTCCCTCCTTTGTTAGGGTCTTTATCAAGAGGCATTCCGCAACTTTGACAAATTTTAATTTGATTTTCCATATTTCAGAATTTTGGTTATTGTTATATTATTAATTAGTCTCAAATATTTTCTCGTCCAGATGTAAATTTAGCTATTAGTCTATTGTATTGAATACAAAATTACTTACTCATTTGGAATTTCCTTGACATCGTTAGGTTTCTGTAGCGGTTATTAGATTCTGGCAGATGGAGGACAAGCTGAGGATTTTGAACAGAAATTTCCAGATGGTTGTGTCTCGGTAGATGGATGAAAGTTATTTGTCATGATAAATAATCTTAAGCAGACAGGCTGTTGGATCTCGCCCCGCTATGAAGCCTGACGGCCAGGCAATAAAGAGGAAGCGAAGGCTGAGCAACTTACCTTTATTGTACGAGTTATAGCTAGTGCTTTGTTAATTATTACTTATGGCAGAAAACTATCTCGATAAAGTGTTATTAGTCACGGAGTTTCTTTTTGCAAGCTTTTTTAAAAGCTTTGGCCCAGCATCAGCTTATCCGGCTCTTAAATTCGCTTGAAAAAGAATACCCAACTATAATGATATCATTGGTGAGTAAGAACTTGATTAATGAGACAAATAATGCGATACAATAGAAGAGGCATCTTTTAAATAGTAGCTTACTCCGGAAATCCTTATTAGAGCTTCACCTTTCAAATCGGAATTGTAAAAAGAAACCTTTGCTTTGCCTGTTGAATCAGTTTGTACTTCAGGAGCCCAGTAAATAGTCGTTCTATTATCGGGCGCCTGAATGTCTCTATTCTCATAATCAGGCTGATAGAATTCCCTTGCCATATAAATTCCCTGATATGAGAACATAATTGCTCCCCTGGGATTTCCTCTATATGATTTTGAATTAGTTTTTAATGAAACTACAGGTAAATACATCTTTTGATCCCATGGAAGCATGTACAGTCCATTTCCCAGTACGTCTGTTTTCCACTTTATATTTTTTGCAAAAGCTGGTGCTGGAGATGGAGTTAGCCATTGACTATACTTACTTCCTGCCTCATAGAATTTAACATCCGAAACTTCATTGACAGGAATTGTCGCCGCCCAGCCATAGGCTTGAAAATCATAGCATGGAGGACACTCGGATGCAGTCATAGGTGCCCCGTTTACTACCAGGATCGGGTTATAGATCTTCCCGCGAGCAGGATACCCGCTGGCAGTAAATGCTTTTTCGCCAAATTCCTTATATATCATCTGTAACAAGCTGGAATATTTTTTCCCTGTTGGATCTTTCTTTTCGAGGTCAATCATTTTATCAGGAACAGAATAACCAGTACGATCAGATTTTGCTATAATCGTTACCTCAGGTATCTTAATATATTTAGTAACCAGTCTGTCGACTGAATCAACTTCACTGAATTTTCTGTCAATGGCTTTAAGATATCCGGCTTTATAAAGATTAAAAGGTAACTCGTTCTGTCTGTAAGTTATAATTGGAATTGGAAAAGTATCCAAGATAAAACCAAGATTCCCAATCCTGTTTCTATTATTCATATTCTGAATAAAAAAATCATGGGAATTGAAGAAGAAAGGTATTTCAAATTTAAACCTGTTGTTCTCATCGACCTCCGCTACACCATTGTAGCCCGACTTAAAATCAAGGTAATTGAGCTTATACCCACGGCATGACTTTAGGTTATTCATATTATAAACAGAACCGTTGATGTAGAATCCTTTTTCGATTGGATAGATGTCCTGATATGTAGTTGTATACCTGATTGAATTCCATAAATAATTCCGCCAGCCCTGTGTCATCATTACAAGATCTCTTTTTGTATTTCCTGCGGAGGTGGTGTCGGAGAGGTTCAATCGCATTAGCTATATCGGCCCGGCAATAAAGGAGGAAGCGAAGGCTGAACAACTTACCTTTAGCACTTATGATAAAAGCATAGTCTCCGGTACGATACAATAATTTCATAAATTAAAGTTCGTAAACAGGTTAAATACACAGAGACTATGCAAACACAAGTTACAAAGAAAATCGATTTCACAGGTAAAAATCTCTTCATTGGATTAGATGTTCATAAAAAGAGTTGGAGCGTTACTATCGTTGTTGACGGTATTGAGCACAGGACTTTTACTCAACCTCCCGATACTGGAGCGTTGTTTTATTATCTGCAAAGAATGTTACCAGGAGGCAGTTACAACAGTGCTTACGAAGCAGGGTTTTGTGGTTATGGTATTCATCGTGAGTTAAATTCTCTGGGAATAAAGAATATTGTCATTAATGCTGCCGATATTCCGACCACCCAGAAAGACAAGCTTCAGAAGCGAGATCCGATCGACAGCCGCAAGATTGCCCGGTCACTTGAAAATGGTTCTTTGAAGGGAATCCATATTTTCGATCGTGATCTGGAAGAACTGCGGAGTCTGAACAGGACAAGATTCTATTTAATGCGCGATCTTCGAAGGAGCAAGAATAGGATAAAAAGCTTTCTTCAGTATTATGGAGAATCAATCCCCCCGGAATTCGACAATAATCAATGGACATTAAAGTTTGTTTCATGGCTGAAACAGGTTCAGATGAAAACGGTTAGTGGTCAGGATGCCTTCCATCATCTTATTAACTCATATGAGCATCACAGAGAACAACTGGTGACTCTGAGTCGACAGATAAGGATTCGGATTCGTGAGTATGATAATGAGCTCTATTCATTGTTAAAAACGATTTCAGGCATAGGTCCGCTTACCTCATCAGCGTTAATAACAGAACTTGGTGATATTAACCGTTTTCACTGTATAAAGAATCTAAGCAGTTATGTAGGACTGATCCCCAGGATAAGAGAAAGTGGAGAAACCGTTCATGTTGGAGGAATAACCTTTCGTTGCAATACATTTCTCAGAACATTACTTATTGAATCATCCTGGCAAGCTATCCGTATGGATCCCGCCATGATGCAGTACTATCATAAACACCTGGTAAACAATACCGGTCATAAGGTAATAATCAAAGTGGCACGTAAACTTTTAAATCGAATAAGCTATGTAATGAAAAACAGACAGCCATATTTAACAGGAGTGGCATAAGAAAAAACCTATAAGGTCAAACCTAATGAGGGATAGCGTAAAACACGGCATGTAACCATAGGATTACAAACTTTAGCATACGCACCCTTACAATAAAAAATGACAAGTGATTGTGGCAGGTGACAAAGGCTGACCACAGATAGCAGTGTGATTTTATAGGATTTTTAAAGAAGTTTTTAAGTGATTTTTTTATTTATATTTGTTTAACCCGGGGCTGTGCTTTTCATAGCATTGTCCGTGTTAGAGGCCGGATTGTTTTGATTTTAAGTTTTTGATGTCACTTTAAATGAGCTTCAGGCAATATTGGCTCAAATAATTCTATAGGATTTCCAGATGGATCCTCAGCTATAATTTGCTTTACACCGATCCCAGTTACAATGTCATTGCGAAAGTGAACTCCTCCTGATTTAAGTTCTTCCACAATATCTGAAAGGTTCTTGACTTCTATAGCAAAACGGTTCCACCCACCAGGCGATTGCTGTACGCCATTAGATAAGTCCTGACCACCTCCCGAAAATGAACTCGGTTTACTCAAAACAAGACGAAGTTGATCAAGAGAAAGCATTGCGAAAAAGCGGTTAGGATGCATTTCTATTTTAAATCCTAGAGCCTCGCAGTAAAAAGCTATTGCAGTTTCTATGTCATTAACTATATATCTTACCTGAATCTGCATGAGGTGTTATTAAAGTCTCGAATTTATAAACAAATCTCAGTCAAAAAAGTTTCGAATATGTACAAAATCTAACAGCTAACGAACCGGCGGTAAAGAGAGGAAGCGAAGGTTGAACAACTTACTCATCATGTTTGTGTAAGCGGCTTGTGTTATTTATTGTCATTTTTAATTGGATCCCTGCTTGTCAGGTAAGCAATCAATGAATACATGGCAATAATAATTAAGAGTTTGAATACAAAATTAATAAGAGTGTCACTTACAGAATGTGATCTGCTATCTATTTGTATAAATGAATAAATAGAATAAAAAATACCGAATAACAATATTATCCAGCCGATTATTGAAGAAGGGGGAAAAATAATCCCATTTCGTTTGAACCAAGGTAATTTCATTTTTAGATTTTTATAATGAATATACTATTAAAATAAAGATTGAGAAAATAATTATAAAGACATTAAGCCAAACTGTCCTAAGGAAATTAAGGGACTTTGGACTACCGGAGAGGATATAAACTTTTCGAATACTAATGATGTTTATTAGAATGAAAATTAATGGTGAAATTAAAAAGAATAAATATGCTAAAAATCTTTGCTTAGCTATTAAATCATGGATGCTTGAAGATAGAGTTGCACTGGGCATAAAAAGACTTTTCATTAGAAACATTATAATACAATATAGTGGAATAATTAGCCACCATAAGCTTAAAACAGTTTTATCTTTTGAATTTGCAATTGCATCAGCTAGCATATCTTGATGTTTTAACTGATCTATTTCAGGTTTTGTCATCTGGAATAATTTTTTTTCAAATTCATCCTTTTCCATATCCAATAATATAAATAGTTAAATTTGGTTGCATTTTTCTCTTAATTTTTCTAAACCTCGCGATAGTAGAGATTTTAGTGTTCCTTCTTTAATAAGCAAAATTTCAGCAATTTCTTTATTGTCTTTCCCTTCAAAATATTTTAAAGAAATTACTTCCTGATATTTAATTGGCAGTGTTTTCAAACCTTTCAGGACTGAAAGAAATTGATCATGTTTTTGAAGTTCTGATTCATATTCTTTTTTATCATCACTTATGTAGTCTGCAAAAAGATCTTTATCCTTTATGTCTAACTTGTCAAATATTGAATTATATTTTTTTCTTTGTCTTAAGTATATGTTCAGTTCATTTGTTGCAATTCTGTACAGCCATACTTTGATTGAAATCCCTTTATATGAAAAGGTTTTTATGTGTTGAAATGCTTTGAAAAATGTATCTGCTGTAATGTCTGCAGCTTCATCAAAATTTCCGGTCCGTCGAAGAATATAACCAAAAATGGGCTTGTAGTATAGATTGAAAAGCTCAGAAAATTCTGCTGGATTTGATTTTATTCTATTTAACAACTCAATTTCAGCCATAATGGATGGGAACTCTAATATACCAATAATGCAAAAGTCTTAAATTCGTTGCACTGCTGCACTGACCGTTAATGGCCCGGCAATAAAGAGGGCGATAACCCGGCTACCGGTAACCGGCCCTCGGTTACCGGAATACTTCCCTTTATTGCACGTGTTAGCACAAGCACGTTAAAATTAACGGAATTATCAAAAATTGGTCCTGGATAGGATTTATCATGATATCGGAAATATTCTTAAAATGGTTAAGTGTCATTGAGTAAAGGGAGCCGGACCAGCTAAAAATTTATTGTAAAGAACGGAAGAGTTTATTGTTATGAGGAATAGCATAAATGGAGGTGGGTGGCCTGTTACCCGACGTCCACCGTTATGGTCCTGGAACTTTAGCCGTATAATAATCCCGGTGCAGGCCTGCATGCCGGCAGGCACGGTTCGCCCGTCCGACCGGAGTCATCCGGGCGGGCATAAACCTTGACAACTTGTCCCACGTAGCGGGAAACAACTTACCTTTATTGTCCGTGTTAGAGGCTGGTGTTTATTTATTTTGTCAAGGTTATAACTACATTTCCTGTTTTTTGTCCAGTCTCGACATATTTATAAGCTTCCACGATCTGCTCTAAAGAGTATTTTCTGTCAATTACAGGTTTATATTTTTCGGATTCTACTAATTCTTTTAATAGAATAACATCTTCCTTGCTGATCTTGGGAATAGGGAAAAGTACCTTTTTGCCACCAAGGATAGGAGTAAAAAGTGCTAAAAATATGTTTTCAGATCTTTTCCCAAGTTCTGTTGAAATATAAATACCTTTCTTATTGAGCAAAGGTCTACATTGACCGAATGAACTTTTACCAACAGAATCAAACACAAAGTCAAATAAATGCCCTGTTTTTGTAAAGTCCTGTGTTGTATAATCAATTACTAGGTCAGCACCCAATGATTTTAAGAGCTCTACGTTTTTATTATTGCATACCGCCGTAACTTTTGCACCAAAGTATTTGGCAAGTTGTACAGCTGCTGAGCCAATTGCACCACTTGCGCCATAGATCAGAACGTTTTGTCCACTTTTTACGTTTGCTGCTCTGATGTCACAAAGGGCATAATGTCCACCTTCTGTTATGGGTGCTGCCTCTTCAAATGTTAAATTACCTGGCATTGTTGTTATGGCTTCATTCTCTGCGATAGTCATGTATTCGGCATGTGCTCCGAACTTTATGCCGCTAAAACCGAATACCTCATCTCCAACACTAAAGGAGGTTACATTTTTACCAATTGCTTCAATTACTCCAGCAAACTCATTTCCAAGCGTTTTTAATTTCGGTCTGAATAGTCCACTAAAAAATCTGGAAATAAAGTATTCAGCACTACGAAATCCACAGTCGGTACGGTTCACGGTTGTGGCATTGACTTTTATTAGAACCTCGCTGTCTTTGGGTGCAGGTTTGTCAACCTCCATTAATTTAACAACATCAGGTGGTCCATACTTTGTGTTTACTATTGCTCTCATAACAAACTATTAATAAAGAAGTCAGGCGCACAGACAAATTGAGAGTTTACGTGTCATGATGAAGCTGTCCAAAGCAATCCGGGCTGCTGAGGTTGTAGATGATATTAAAATCATTGTATTTTCATAATGCAAAATCAATTTTGTTCTTAATTTCTATTGGGATAGCTTCTTTATTTATCATTACTGAAATTGTTTTCAGAAGTAAGTATTCCTTTGACATGTACATATATCCGCCACAGTTTCGTTGATCACTAGAATTTTTAACAATGTAGAATCTCTTTCCTTTGTTATTTTCTGCAATGCCGATAATATGCATGTTATGTTGATCAATTGTAGTATAATTATCAAAATCGGTTTGCCTCATTTTTTGTGTTATGGTATTAATAGAATCGTTCAATACAGCGAAACCATCATTAAAACCTTCACATCTATACGCATCGCCATCCCAGCATACTGAATAATTGTGTAATAAGGCATAATCAATAACACTACTAAAATCTTTTATTGGCAGATTTAGGTAGTAGTTATTATTCCAGTTTGATTCAATCTCTAGAATAAACTTTGAATAAAAAGGATGATGGCTGAATGAGGTTATTTCAACATAATCATCTGGATTGACTCCAACCATTTCTTTGGCAAACGATTTTGGAGTATATTGTTTTTGGTTATATGTAAAAGTATCAGGGGCTTTACCTATTGTCTGAGTTAAGATTTCATCCATATCTTTTCTGTACCCCTCAGTTGTCATGTTTCCACGTCCGTATTTGACATAATATTTGACCTTTTCGAGCAGGGCATTGTCCATATCTCCATGATTATATTTTGAAGTGGAGTCTTTTTTCCCTGAAAAGACTTCCAGAGGAATTGCCCCATAATTTTTATAAGCCTGCAATAGACTGAATGTTAAATCGCCCGGGCCAAAATAACTTTTACCATTCATCCTTATATATTTCTCAGCTTTGTCAATATATGTCGGAGTAACATAAAACATCGGTGAAAGGACAACAGGGATTTTCCCTAGTCTTATTGCTTCTGTTTCAATGAAGGATGTAGTGGCAAAGCTCCAGCAAACACCAGTTGCCTGTTGATCTTTAATCGGTGAGCTTTCAATTAATTTAATAATTTTATATCCCTCAATTTCAGGATTCAAATTTGTTTTAAGTGTAAAAATGTAATTGGTACGACTTAGCCTTAAGCTTAGCGCCCCACCCCAGATTCCATCAATAATCGAATCACCAGGGAGTACTCTACCTTTAAAAATAATACCTGCATTTAAAGATTTAGATGCATCGACAAATACACTATCTTGAATAGTCCATGCTTTACCAAGGGGCAAATCCTTAAGTCCTTGGTCCGGGCTGTCAAGAAATCCCTTGATATTGTCATATGTTCCTTCAAATCTTAAAAGTATACGTAATGAAAAGTTATCCGTAGTAACTCTCCCCATCCATGAACCTTGCAGGATCTGTTTTTTATTGTTCTGTGAATAAATTATTGAGGGTAAAAGCAAGAAAAGAGATAGTACAAATATTTTTGGTTTCATGAATTAAAATGTTTATTAATAAATGGGTTATACTTTGTCATAGACGAGTATATAAATTAAATGATGCATTATATTTATGGATAGTTACATTTCAAATTTTTATTATTCTCCAGAACAAATTTCTTTCTTAAAGTATTAGACGCCGTAGCTATTAAGTCCCGGTAAATAGAAGAGAACAAGGCATGTGAGCGTAGGCAAAACTTGCAAATTATGCTTATTAGCGGGTTTTGCAGATTCAAATGAAGTAAAGCAGTAAATTATAATTTGCAAGGAGCGTTGGAGCAAGCCGGTCATGTAAAGCAGGAATTTGTATATGACGAAGTCCTGATAAGAGCTGAATCCCGCCATTAGGGTTAAAATCAGAGGTCTCACAAAACAGGTCAAGGCAATTACGGTCATTTGAAATTGGTCTGCCGGCAAAGATGTTTCAGGCATATTTGTCAAACCGTCCTGCGGTGCTGGGCTTTCAAGGTACTGGTGCTGAACGGCAGGATATAGCTTAGTGTATTCCACGGGTTGGAAAAGACTCAAGTTAGGGTGTTGATAAAATAGATGAACTAAAGTGAACCATCGTGGAGGTGTCGTAAATAACTGTCAAGGTATCTAAATCGAGCGGTAGGCGGCCGCGAGAGAGCAAGGTGCAGGGCGTGAACCTGATTAGTGCTTGCATGATATCCGGCATATAGCTGGCATGAACTTTATCTGGGCTTACTTAAGGAACAGGAGAACCTGAGAGGAAATGCAAAGGAAAAAGGACGAGAACCCGAAGGGCAAGTCTGAAATACTGATGTTCCTTTTCAGGGGCGGATGAAGTCGTAGTAGTGCTGATACTTACGGAAAACGGAGGAGGAGCGAAGGGCTTCACATGAAGACGTTTCTTTTTGTATAACAACTTAATGAAAATTGAGTATATTTTTTGAAGAGAAGCAAAAGACGCAACCTATAGAGAGATGGGAGGTCTGGGAAGCTTTCAAAGAAGTGAGAGCAAATGGCGAAAGTCCCGGTGTTGATGGTATTACCATTGACACCGTGGCAAGCAATCCAAGGAAATACCTTTACCCTGTGTGGAACAGGATGGCAAGTGGTAGCTATTTTCCCAAACCAGTACGACAGGCAGAAATACCTAAAGGGGATGGAAGCAAAAGACTTTTGGGTATCCCGACTGTAACTGACAGGGTAGCTCAAACGGTCATTAAATGGAAGCTTGAAAAGTATACCGATGGACATTTTAGTTTAAATTCATTTGGTTACATCGAAGGCAAGAGCCAACATGATGCCATAGAGCAGTGCAGAATTAACTGCTTAAAGCACAGATGGGTGATTGACCTTGATATTAAATGCTTCTTTGATAACATTGACCATGAGCTTTTAATGCTTGGAGTAAAGTGGTTCACGAAGGAGAAATACATCCTAATGAACGTGGAACGCTGGCTCAAAGCACCAGTTTTGTTACTAAACGGGACACTCAAAGAGAGTGATGGAAAAGGAACTCCACAAGGTGGGGTAATCAGTCCTTTGCTGGCTAACATCTTTCTTCACTTTGTTTTTGACATGTGGTATAGCAGGAAATATCCTGAAGGTAAATTTGAGAGGTTTGCAGATGATATCATAGTACACTGCGACAGCTATATTGAAGCTCAGGAAAGGCTAAAAGCGATTGAGCAGAGATTAAACGAGTGTAAACTTGAATTAAATCAAAGCAAGACGAAAATAGTCCATTGCCAGAACAGTCATAAGCGAGTAGCTCCGAATAAAGAAGTGAAAAGATCCTTTGACTTTCTCGGGTATACTTTTAAACCCCGCTTTGTCAAATTCAAAGGAAAACTACGGATCGGATTCACTCCCGGGATCAGCCGTAAGAAACAAAAGCGTATAAATGATTTATGCTTGAAGTTAAAGTTACACCGAATGACACATATGTCCATACTGCAAATTGCTGATATGTTAACATCGAAAATCAGAGGGTGGATCAATTATTATGGCAAATTTCGCAAGTAGGAGATGAGAGGTGTTTTTCGTACACTCAACTTCCGTCTTGCCCATTGGGTTAGTAACAAATATCGTAGGTTCAGGAATAGGCCAAGGTACCTTGCCTATAAATGGTTGGTTAATGTCTCTAAGGCATTCCCTACTCTTTTTTGTGTATTGGGAACATGGTTTTCTTCCGTAGCGTTTTCTTCATGAGGAGCCGTATGAATCGAGAGGTTCAAGTACGGTTCTGTGAGAGGTTTAGGGGTGAAATTCCCCTTTACCTACTCGACAATTTTAAAACTGTCAATGGTAACCAAATCTTTTGTTGGTAGCGAAGCTTGTGACATATACCGTTGTTATTTTCGGAAAGAATCTGATATATACGTCATAAATTCAGGTAAAGCATTACGCCAGTATGACCAGTCATGTGCTCCATTACGGATTCTGAATTCATGTGGTATGCCCTTCGCTTTCATGTCAATATGCAACAATGCATTGTTGGAAGACAAATGGTCATCGTCGCCACAGCTGATATACAATTTTGTCTTAATTTCTGTATTTTCAGGAAGATTTTCAAAGTAAGTGATAACATCATAAGGTTTATACCACTCAATTAATACTTTGTCACTAACATCAGGAAATTTATTTTTCAAATATTCGGAATCGTATTTTCTGACAGCTGCACTTAATGCACATGCAACCGAGAATTTGTCGGGCTGATGCACAACATACTGCAGTACGGCTGCTCCTCCCAAAGAAGCTCCGGCAATAGCTTTACTATCTTTCTCTGTACGGCAGCGATAATTTTTTTCTATATATGGAATAAATTCTTTAAAAAAGAAATCTTCAAAATTAAAATCTCCCTCAGGATCATTAAAGTAACTAATTCTTTTTGATCCGAAGTTGGCATCTGGTGTTACAACAATCATAGGAACAATTTCTCCACTTTCAATAGCTCTATCCAAATATTGTTTCAATCCGCCATAATATAACCACGACTGCTGGTTGGGTATAGTATTTGCCGGTCCAGCCGGATGCAATAAATAAAGAACAGGGTAACTGAGGTCAGAAGATTCATAACCTGCAGGTAAATAGATCGAGAATTTACGATCCATTTTTAAAATGTTACTGGATAGTGTTTTTGATTCGTAAGCGGTGCCTTGAGATTGTGCTTCTAAAGCAATTGTCAAAAATAGTGATGTAAGTGTCAATAATAGAATTCGCATAGTGGAGTAAATGGTTTATAATTCGTTTCTAGGATCTAATAATAATTAAAGTTACAAAATATTTTAAATCCCGAGTGTCGAGTGTCAACTTAAATAATGCTTTTTCAGTTAGCATTCGGGTCATTTATTTTAGTTACATAACTGACACGCTAGGTGTAAATTGTCCATGAGACGCAGTAAAGCCTGAATGCTAACTGCCCGGCAATAAAGAGGGCCGAGGGTATAGAAACAGCCCTGTGGGCTGTTTTAGCGTCTCCTTCGACAAACCTGCGGCGACCAATGGAAGGAGCCTGCTTGCCGCGAGGGCGTGTTACCCAAAGAATTGATATAAGTGTCGTGATACTTTAGATGGCCCGCCCGACTGAACGACATCAGTCGTTTGTGCGGGGAAATAGTCCTGGTGCAAGCCAGGGTATGGCGTGCTTTTTGCCGTCATGGTACAATTTTTATTGCGTGTAGGTGTGCTTTGCCCAACGAAGCTTTGCGAAGCAGGGGTCGCGCCGAAGGTCCTGACATGTGAAGCATCGTCAGGGGTATAGGTTTGATAAGTAGCCGGAAATTACTCCAGGTACAGAAATTTGATAAACGGGCAAGGGCACAGCAAAAGCGGCAGAAGTTATCTAGGAGGCAGAAATTAGTCAAGATGCAGAAGTTTAATTGCATGCAGCTGCGCGAGTCCGGGTTTAACGAGCATTATGAATCTCAATTGCCAACCGGATGTCATGATGATAAGAGATTAAAAGAAAAAAGAGCGATTCGGGCTGATAGTCCTTTTGTGTTTTTTGCTAGGTGGCCTTTAGGTCCCCGCAAAAAGCGTGACAACAGCGTCAGCCGAAGCTTTTTTCGTCCTCCGCAGGCTTGCCAAAGGAGGAAGCGAAGGCTGAGCAACTTACCTTTATTGTCCGTGTTAGGTTGTCAGTCTTTTTTAAAATTTTAAGGTATCAGGATCTTGTCTTGTATCATAAATTCTAAGTATTTCTACTTGAGACTTGGAGTCACGATAGAACAGAGAATTATGTTTTGTAAGAACACATTTTCTGATTTGTTTCTTTTTAAAGATGATAGGATATTGTTTTGAATTAATCGAAATTTGATCAATTGCACTTTCTGTCAGATCAATAAAGTCAGAGGATACTTTTGAATCCCAATTTTTATTCAAGTATTCTAAAATAGCGGAGAAATCGATTTCTGCAAGAGGTGCCCAAATTATTTTTTTAGGCATTTGAATATTTTTTACGGAACTTGTCTATTACATCTTTATTTGATTTGCCATTGCCAGATTCAATTTCATCAATAGCATCGAATAGACCTTTCTTTTGCGCTTCTGAAAGTTTTGCCCAATCATTTAATCCCTTTTTACTGTTAAGATAATTCTGCATAAGCCCGTAAAATTCCTCCAGCCGGTTCTTTTCCAGAGAATCGATCTGTCTGAATATTTTAAGTTTTAAATCAGAGACTGTCATGATGCAATTTTTTTTTACAAAGATACAGAATTTTATAGTTGGTTACCTGACTGGTTGGGACTTCGCCTGCAACCTAACGGCCCGGCGGGGAAATTCTCCCGGCACAAGCCAGGTATGGCGCACTTTTTGCTTTTCATGATGTAATGTTGATAGAATGCTGGCGTAATCGCACCGAAGGTCCTGACATGAGAAGCATCGTCAGGGGTACAAGGTTTAAAAGTGGACGATTCATAGTCCTGGTAACCGATGTTTGAAACATGCAGCGGCGCAGTGTCGCGGTGTTAAGTGGGTCGAAGCCACATATTAGTCCAGGTGCAGGATTTAATTGTGAGCAGCTGTGGGTATCCGGGTGAAAGGGCATAACAAATTTGTCTTGGGAGCAGGAGCGGTTTGCAAAAACCGTGACAACTGCGTCAGCCATAGCTTTTTTCGTCCTCCGCAGGCTTGCCAAAGGAGGAAGCGAAGGCTGAACAACTTACCTTTATTGTCCTTGTTGGCGGTAGTTATTTTATTATTAAGAATATCAAATCTGATAAATCACTATCAACGGCTTTATCAGGGTTTAAAATAATCATGGGTTTAGTGATAAGTTTTTTTTCAACCAGGTTATCTAGCAAATCCCACAAAATTTCATGATATAAGATTACTACAGTTTGTTCTAAGCTACTAAATTTGAAAATCTTTGTTATATCATTTAAATATCTATCAGTGGTAATGTCATCACAGATTTTAGTTACAATACTATTTGATAATTCGAATAATTTAGATTGATCTTTTTCCGAAATGATAGGAACATTCACATTTCCGAAGTCATCAACAATATTAAATTTCTTAAATGCTTCAATTGCATTTTTATCTACTACCTTACCTGACTGTATTATGTTGATTAACAATGTATCTATTAGATTATCTGAGACATAAAAGGTTTTTAGAATTCTATTAGGGGCACCACTTGTTACGGAAAAAGTTAAATTACTATCTGTTTGAGAATTTGTACCGTATTTGACTTCTCGTTTTGATGATAATATCCAGAAATATCCTTCCCATGGAGACATATCATTACTCCTAGAAAATGGCTTAAGTACTTTTCTTTCTTCAAATTTCTCCCATATTTTTCCATCAAGTATATAAGAAAAAATTATAGAGAAAGAGTTTTTAGTATACCCTGTTGAATTGAGGTATGTTATTAAATCAGAAATTTCATTTTCAATGTGTAGAGTAATTTTATTTGCAAGATTTTTTGATACAGTTCTTAACTGATCTGTTTGTTCATTAGTAAGAATTGGAATATTTAAATAGTACTTATTATTCCTTTTTAATATTAGATTATAGACCTGAAGGAGTTTTAATTGACTGTATGTATATTTTATATTTAGGCTATCAAGACCAGCTTTGCTAAGTCCGTTTTTTAAGGCGATTAATATTTCCAAGTTGTTGTCATAGGAAGCAACAGCATGTGGTGTTTCTGTTGCCGAACAATAGCAAGTCATATCATAGTTTTTATAGTCATATTGTCCGAAAATGGCTAAAGGAATTATGAGAAAAATAATAATTAATAGACTGTATTTCATTAGCTTATAATGGTTATCGGGAATTGAAAGTTCTTGCCTAATTTTAAAATTGTTCAGGAGAATATTTTATTAATAAGAGTGTACAAAGTATTTTATTATGCAATTTAGTGATGGGTCGGATAGGTCGGGCGGGTTGCCCCGCCTTTCCCTCCTAAGAACCGTACTTGCGACTTTCACCGCATACGGCTCAAGCACCCTAAAGGTAACCAGGTTACCCGGCAAAACAAAATCAGGCGGCCATTCCAAGGGCATATCTACTTCGGTAATACTTGTCCCATAGTGCACTGTATGGGTTCGCTTTACCATTGATTAGGACATGTCGTTTGATATGGGTATCAGAGGCATGTTTAAGTAAGATCTCTTTGCCATTATCAAAAGTGCCAAAGAAGTTCCATTTACGTTTGCCAACCGTTTTAAAATAGTTGTCAGCAATCCAGCAATGTCCTTTCTTGGCATGTCTTCGTTTAGCCCACTTCCAGAGGAAGAACCATATAAACCTGTCGAGGTCACAGAAGTATCTGCTAGCTACGATGTGTTTATGAAAGTTTGTCCATCCGGTGATCACAGAGTTTAATCTGCGAATGAGTATGACAGTAGGAGCTCCCCAATGCTTTCTGATAAGCTGTTTAATCTTCGACAATACAGATTTGAAGTTATCCTTTGAGGGTTTAATCAGCAATTTTCCATTTGAGAACTTTCTGATATTTTGCCCGAGAAAGTCGAACCCGTTATACACGTTAGTGATTTTGGTCTTAGTCTCCGATAGCGTTAAACCTCGTTCGGACAGGAAGTCTACGATGATGGGTTTAACAACGTACATTAAAACCTCTTCGGTAGCACCTGTCACTATGAAGTCATCGGCATATCTTACAAAATGGATTTTGTGGTAGTTCCTTCTACAGCCATCGTATTGTCTGATACGAGTGTTAACACTTTTGTATATGGCTTCTTCCGGACCATCAAGCACCATGTTTGCGAGAGTAGGGGAAATAATACCTCCTTGTGGGGTTCCTTCCTTTGTGGGAAATAGTTTATTCTTGTCAATAAATCCGGCCTTAAGCCACTTGGTAACTATAGGTTTATCAGTAAGGATGTTATTTATGATCCATTCATGACTGATATTGTCAAAACACCCTTTGATGTCCCCTTCCAGTATCCATGTGGCACTATCGTTTCTCGATAAGTGTATGTAACATCTTTCGATAGCGTCATGGCAGCTCCTCTTACGACGGAATCCGTATGATGAGAAGTCTGCTGTTGTTTCCGACACCGGATCGAGAGCAAAGAGGAAAAGAGCCTGCATGGCCCTGTCTTTCATTGTAGGTATTCCGAGGGGTCTTTCTTTACCATTCTTTTTCTTAATGTATACCCTTCTCAGAGGTTTAACAGTGTATCCTTTTCTGCTCAACGATTTTGCAGCTTTCAGTTTTAGTGTTGGGGATTTCCATAACACCCCGTCAACTCCGGGAGTGTTCTTTCCTGAGTTTTCAGTTACTCTTTTCACCGCGAGTAATTTGGCAGAGAAAGAGTGCGTCAGTAACCATTGCAAGGTTCGTGCCTTGTTAGGTTTTCTTTCGCTGATTGCCTTTGCAATACGTCTCTGCAATGACCTTACAATCCTTTTAACCTTGTCCCAAGGGATAAAGTTCCACGCTGTGGCGAATGTCTTAAGAGCACATCTTTTTGAGGGATTCATTTGCTTCCTTAAGTTAAAGTCTTATCACAAATTTCTTGCAACAGAGCACCAGATAAAATTCAGCCTGCTTTCACAGTGGGGCAAATTCTGAACCCCTATCTACCAAATTAAATGATAGCCTTCGCTTCCTTTATCCTCCTTTACCTGCTCAGTATTGTGCTTTTGTCGCCAAAAGCCTACCCCGTAAAAGGGGGAACCAGTCAGGCTTAACACGTTCCGCTAATATAACCGGATGGGTTAGGTGCTGCCTACTACACCGAAGGTATTAAGTCCATGTATGATGTGCGCCAAAATTCATATCCAACCCTTATGCCTTTTTGGTCAAAGCATATCAACAACTTTCGCTTTTCGTTATGACGATGCTTGCAGCAATTCACATGTGTTCACCATACCACCCAAGCCAGCACCTCCCGATTGTTGTTACCGGAAAGGTAACCTTGTCCCGGCAGCTTCACACCCGGAAATCACTCTCCACGCATGTGCCGGTAGGCTCATCTGATGGAACAGAAGGTCAACTCGTGTTGTTAAAAATAGTTATATAACACATTGGATAACAGTTATATATAGCGACTTCGTGTCGCACGACAGTATTATTGCCAACGGCCCGGCAATAAAATTCGTTTGTGTTGCTCGCCACCAGTCATGGTAGCAGGAAGCCGAGAGAGTAATATTCCCGGTAGATGGACGAGGCGAGCATCGCGCACTTTTTGATAATCCGGGTACAAAGTTTATTGAGTTCTGGCAGCGTCGCGGTATAAGGTTTATAAGTGACCGGGAAATAGTCCTGATGTAGGATGTTCTAAACGGACACTTGAGCGGCCGCAGTACAGGCCATTACAAATTTGTTTTTTTGCTGGTACATTCAATGAGCTTTATTGGCAGAGATTCAGAGTCAACCAGTAGTTATTAAACGCTTATTGCACGTACCAGTTAGCTGTAGATCAAATTCTATTTTTGTCTTGGTTTAACTATATTTTCTACTTTAACCGCTTATCTAACAGATTGGCAGGGACGGGCTGGAAGGCTCTTTAAGCAAAAAATATGATCGAGTTTTGAAACGAATTCTTATGTTTGCATAATGTGCCTGACAGCAGGGATGGTTACGGGGAAGGGAATATTATTTGGTCATTAAAACTCGTTTAGGAATGAAAAAATCTTTCTTTTTTAATTTACATTCTGTAGCTAAAGCAATTGACCAACTAATATCCCCAATGTTTATATCATGTTGATTTGAACCAAATGTAAAATGTGCTCCGGCGGCCTTTGCCAATTGTATAAATTTTTTACTTGGTATCTGAAAATTGGAATTAATTTCGATAGCAACATTATTTATTATAGCTGCATTGATAAGAATATTCATACGCTTTTCTGTCCATAGTTTATCATATATCTTTGCGAGGCTTTCTGGAAGATAAGTGGGATTTGCCCAAATTTGTATTGAGTCCGACAGAACCTTAAGATTATAATTTACATATCTGTTCATAAAATCCTCTGGATCGTTAAATTCTTCATCAGTTGCCCAGAGAAAAATAATCTGACCATCATTATCTGGAAACCTTAAAGCGTCTTCCATAAAATAATCAAGATTATCGAGTGTATTTTTTGAATACAGCTTTCTCCAGCCTGGTTGACGAACTTGCAGTCCTATATAAAGAGGGAGATTTTTTGCAATATTTATTCGGTTAGTCAGAACACTGTCATTGATCCGTAAATTATTAGTTTCTATTTCTTCTGCAATTCCAAAAACAATTCCCATCTTATTTGAAAGGGCTGCTGCCTTTTCATAACGAGTAATTGGATTAGTAGAAAAATTTGAAGTAAGATGTACATGCAAATCTGATTTTGGAAAATCATTATTGCATGCATTTAATAGAAGAAACCCTACAATTAAATTAAGTGATCTCAGTAAATTATTCATAATCTTTATTAGTTGATTTGATTACTGAAGCTTAAATATTACAGGTATAGGAAAATATACATTTACAGGATTACCTCCCTGATACCCAGGTTTCCAATCAGGCATTAAACTTACAACTCTTTTTGCTTCAGTATTTAATAAAGGGTTATCAGAATTTAAAACAGAAATAGCTTCGGGTCTTCCCTTTCGATTCACGATAAATTGAATAATAACCCTGCCTTCAATTTTTTGCTTTTTTGCTTCAGGAGGATAGGTCATATTTTGAGCGATCCATTTCTCTGCAGCTTCTATGGTTTCATCCATATTATTATTACTTCCAGCAGGGAATTGAGGCATTTCTTCAACAACTGTGTGATTGGGATCAACTGATACTTTCCCAGACTTATCAAAATTAATAATGATTTCATAGTTATGAGGATTAGCATTTTTAGCATTTTTTACTTTTCCCCATTTCGGAGATGCCTCGATTACTTTTAATACTGCTTGACTGAGCAACGAATTTGTCTTGTTGGATATATTAACATTACTGACTGCCCCATCAATTCCAACTTTATATTTTACTGATACTCGCCCTTCGATACCTTTAGCCAACGCCTCTTCAGGATACTTTACCTGACTGACAACCCAATTTTCAAATTTTAATGAACCTCCTCCCTGAAACGTTGGATAATCATCAGGAGATCTTTTTTGTTGTTGGTCTGGTGATATATTATTTTGTTGCGTTAAAGCATCTATGTCTTCAGATGGGACGAATTTTAAAGGTTGGGAATTCGAAGGCAAACAGCTTAAAATAAAAAAGAAAGATAATACTGAAAATAACGTGCAGATAATTCTTAATCCATCATTGATGTTCCCTGATTTAGGTTTTGTCATCATAATAAGTCGTTTTTTAGTTAATGAGTGATTAAATCCACTTGTTAGTGGAATATTCCGTCTACAGCTTATAAAATTTATCAGTTTTTCAGAATAGCTTTTTATATCAAGAAAATCTTGAATTACACAGTCATCAGCTAAATACTCATGATTGAGCCTGACTGATCTGTTAAACAAGATAAATATTGGGTTAAACCAATAAATTATTTGGATTATTTCGATGAATATGATATCAAAAGAATGCAACTGTTTGAGATGCTCAATTTCGTGCCTTAATAACTCATTTGGTATCTTATTACACAGATAATCATATTTAGATACGAAAATGGTATTCAGGAAGCAATATGGAATTATCTGTTTGTCGATTAGAACTAATCTGTTTCCAAAGTAGTAAACCTTATCAGATATTTTTATTTGACGGAAGAGATGGAAAATATTTAGTAGAAAACGGAACAATAGTAATACAACGCCTATTAAATATATGGATATTAAAAAGCTGGATAAGTTAATTCCTTCTGAATTAAAATTACTATTAGGAGAAATATGGTTTGGAATTTTCTCGATCAATATTGATCTGGAACTGATAACAGTAAAGTTATTATTTATAACGTCCAAAATATTTCTTTGAGCATCATTTTTTGAGACAAATAAGGGTATAGTAATTAAGGGGATTAACAAAGAAAAAAGTATACCGAAAATCAGGTAAAATCTATTGAAGATAAACATTTTCTGCCGTCTTAGCAGTACCCAGTAAAGTCCATACAATAAAATAAGACTTAAGCTTGACTTTAAAATATATGCAATCATTTTTTTGTTTTTTTAGATTCTATTTTTTTGTCCACCAGGTCTCTTAATTCTTTTAATTCTTCATTATTCATTTCAGTCTCATTTGTGAAAAAAGATGCGAACTGAGCAGTTGAATTATTAAAAAAATCTTTTATTAGTGCATTTATATGATCTGAAAAGTAATCAGTCTTTTTAATTAATGGGTAGTATTCTCTCGAATTACCGAATTGTTTATAACTGACAAATCCTTTGTCAATCATTCTTTTTAATAGTGTTAGTACAGTAGTCGGGGCCGGTTTTGGATCTGGGAATTCGTTTAGAAGGTCACGAATAAAAGCTTTTTCCAGTTTCCAAAGTAATTTCATAATCTGTTCTTCAGCGTTTGTTAAATGCATCTTACTCTACAGTTAAGTATATTGTTCTACAAATGTAGATATTTATATTTTAATTACAAATATTTTAATAATTATTTTTTAAATAAGTTTTCATTAGTGTCCACTTAATATTTTATTCCACTCTTATAACAAATTGAAGAGATGCATAATACCGCAAAAAACACATGTCCACGACTTGAATTTTTACTTTTGAATGCAAAAGTAAAATTTGCTTATGTACTGTGGAAAATATGTTTTTGCACAACTGATAGAATTTCTCCCACAAAAAACATTTCAACGTATTGTTATGAAATATCAGGGAGATAAATATATAAAATCGTTTAGTTGCTGGAATCAGCTGCTGATAATGATGTACGGGCAGTTGTCCGGATGTGAAAGTCTTAGGGAGCTTGTCTGCATAGTATCTGCACATGCTCCAAAGTCCTACCATCTTGGGTTTGGCAAGTCCGTGATAACGCGCAGCAATCTTGCCAAAGCAAATGCGAACAGAGAATGCAAGATATTTGAGGAATTTGCATATAAAATGATTGCCATTGCTCAAAGTAAAAGAATTACAAGAGAGTTTGAGATTGCCGGCAGGTTCTATGCTTTTGATTCTACTACTATTGACTTGTGCCTGAACCTTTTTTGGTGGGCAAGTTTTCGTAAGACCAAAGGTGGAATCAAGGTACATACCCTCTATGATGTAGTTACTCAAATTCCAACCTTTCTTCATATTACCAAGGCTAAAGTTAATGATATGAAAGCCATGGATGAAATTCCTTACGAGCCGAATGCCTACTACATCTTTGACCGGGGATATTTTGATCTGGCACGACTCTTTACAATCAATCTCATTGGATCGAACTTCATAATTAGAGAAAGAGGACAACTTCAATATGAAATCATTGAGGGTGAGAATCTTCTTGAAGAATCTGATAATATTCTCTATGATCAGACGATACGACTTACAGGACTGCAAACAAGGAAAAAATACCCTGCATTGCTCCGGCGTGTTGGATATTACTCTGTGGAACATAAAAGAACCTTCACTTATCTTACTAACAACTTTGGAATCAGTGCGAAATATATTGCGTTGCTTTACAAAAACCGATGGCAAGTGGAACTGTTCTTTAAGTGGATTAAGCAACATTTGCATGTAAAGTCTTTCTGGGGTGTAACCGAAAATGCGGTAAGAATCCAGATTTACTCGGCAATTACTACCTATTGCCTTGTTGCTATTATTGAGCATGACCTCAAACTTAATCGAAGCACCTTTGATGTGCTCCGCATCCTCAGCATGTCGCTTTTCGACAAGACCCAAATCAGGGAGCTCTTCGAAAGACCAGAACCTGTGGATAATATTACTGAAAATGGACATGCTCAATTAGATTTTAATTTTTAGTGGACACTAGTGAC
>Ga0307440_1000247_pt1 | contig 26284 bp, 22 predicted proteins | sample SalMarWE160410MG_FD_202150 | JGI IMG/M metagenome (GOLD analysis project Ga0307440, IMG submission 202150) | Salt marsh sediment microbial communities from the Plum Island Ecosystem LTER, Massachusetts, United States - WE1604-10 | ecosystem: Environmental > Aquatic > Marine > Intertidal zone >...
GTTGGGAACCGGCGAGGTGGGGTTCCTGATCGCTGGTATCAAAGAGATCGACGGCGCTCCCGTGGGGGACACCATTACGGGCGCGGACCGGCCCGCCGCGAAACCCCTGTCGGGGTTCAAGCAGATGCAGCCGCGGGTCTTCGCCGGCCTCTACACAGTGGTCTCGGACGACTACGAGGACCTACGAGACGCCCTGCGCAAGCTCAAGCTCAACGACGCGGCCCTCTTCTACGAGCCGGAGGTCTCCCAGGCCCTGGGCTTCGGATTCCGCTGCGGCTTTCTCGGCATGCTGCACATGGAGATCGTCCAGGAGCGCCTGGAGCGGGAGTATGACCTGGACCTGATCACCACCGCGCCGACGGTGGTCTACGAGGTACTGCGCTCCGACGACGCGGTGATCCGAATCGACAACCCGTCGGACCTCCCCGACACGAGCAAGATCAAGGAGATCCGGGAGCCGATTATCGAGGCCCATATCCTGGTCCCACAGGATTGGCTCGGCGGGGTCATCAACCTTTGCATCGAGAAGCGGGGGGTGCAGAAGCAGATCCAGTATCTGGGTGGCCAGGTGCAGGCGACCTACGAGCTGCCTTTGAGCGAGGTCGTGCTGGACTTCTTCGATCGGCTCAAGTCCGTGAGCCGGGGCTACGCCTCCTTCGAGTACGACTTCAAGCGCTTCCAGGCGGCGGACCTGGTCAAGCTGGATCTGCTGATCAACGGGGAGCGGGTCGATGCCCTGTCTCTCATCGCGCACCGGGAAACGGCCCAGTTCCGGGGCCGGGACATCGCCGAGCGGATGAAGGACCTGATCCCCCGCCAGATGTTCGAGGTCGCGATCCAGGCGGCCATCGGGAGCAAGGTGATCGCCCGCACCACGGTGAAGGCCCTGCGCAAGAACGTCACCGCCAAGTGTTACGGCGGCGATGTCACGCGCAAACGGAAGCTTTTGGAGAAGCAGAAGGCGGGCAAACGGCGGATGAAGCAGGTGGGCAAGGTGGAGATCCCCCAGGAGGCGTTCCTTGCCGTGCTCCAGGTCGGAAAGGATAATTAGACTCTTTTGGTCCGAGGATCGTCCCCTGGCCAGCGCATGCCCTCCCCCTCATCCACAGAGTAAGTAACCAAACCAGATCATGACCTTCGACTTCCCTACCTTCTTGGTGTTGGCCTGCGCCGTCACTGGCGGAATTTGGCTTGCGGACGCGGTCCTGTTTGCCCCACGCCGTCGCCGGCTGGCGCAGGAGGCTGCAGGCGGCGGGGCGTCGTCGGAAGGGGTGGCTTCGGCACCGGCCTACAAGGAGCCGGTGCTGGTGGAATATGCCCGCTCCTTCTTTCCCGTCATCCTGATCGTGCTCTTGTTGCGGTCCTTCCTGGTGGAGCCCTTTCGCATACCGTCCGGGTCCATGATGCCTACCCTTTTGGTGGGCGATTTCATCCTTGTGAACAAGTTCGCATATGGGCTGCGCTGGCCGGTGCTAGATACCAAGTTCATCAAGGTCGGCGAGCCGCATCGGGGCGACGTTGTGGTGTTTCGGTTTCCCAATGAGCCATCGGTGGACTACATCAAACGGATCATTGGCGTTCCGGGTGATCGAATCTACTATCGCGACAAGACTATTTACGTCAATGGCAAGGCGGTCCCGCATATGCCGGCCGGCGTTTACAACGGGGTCGGAGCGGGTACGGGGCAGACGGGCTATGCGGAGGCGGTGGAAGACATCGGGGGCGTGAAGCACGATATTCTGCTCAATCCCCTGGCGCCCGATCTGCCGCCGGGCTGTGAGGTCCTGGCATTCGGACCTGTTACGGTCCCGCCGGGGAGGTATTTCGCCATGGGCGACAACCGGGACAACAGTAATGACAGCCGATGCTGGGGCTTTGTGCCGGAAGCCAACCTGGTGGGCAAGGCCTTCATGATTTGGATGAACTGGGACAGTCAACGCAACGGGTTCCCGATCGATTGGAGTCGGATCGGCACCGTTATTCACTGATTGCGGAGGTGACGCCATGCTGCGCAACCCGGAACAACAGCGGGGCATGAGTCTGCTTGGTATCCTGTTTCTCATCGCGATTGCAGCGGCCATCGTCACCATCGGCCTGAAGCTCGGGCCGGACTATATGCGGTATGCCATCGTGAAATCGGTCATGGACAAAGCAGTCGCCGATCCGGAGGTCGCTCACAACCGGCGCGCAGTACTGGACAAGATCACCAATGGGCTTTACATCAACGAGATCGAGAGTGTCAAAGCCCGGGATTTCACCTTCACCCCGGTAGCCTACGGGACAGACCTCACGGTGCACTATGAGGTGCGTGAGCATCTGTTCGCCAATATCGATGCCGTGGTCACCTTCTCCCACACCGTAATCATCCCAGCCACCGAGTGACAGAGGATTTGCGAGGCCTGGCCCGTGCGCTCGGTTGCCGCATTGGGCGCAAGGAGCTGTACGTACAGGCCCTCACCCACCGCAGTGCGGCCGGCGACAACAATGAGCGCCTGGAATTCGTGGGCGATGCCCTGCTCGGGTTCGTTATCGCCGAGGCCCTGTGGGAGCGCTTTCCGGACGCAGACGAGGGACACCTCAGTCGACTGCGTGCCTCCCTCGTCAAGAAAGAGTCTCTGGCGGCCCTGGCGCGGGGACTGGCGCTCAGTGACCACCTGCGTCTCGGGCCGGGGGAGCTCCGCACCGGCGGCCACGCCCGGGACTCGATTCTAGCGGACGCCCTCGAAGCGGTTCTGGCGGCGGTCTACCTGGATCAAGGTTTCGCCGGGGCCCGCCAGGTGATCCTTGGGGTCTTTCGCGAGGCCCTGGAGGCAACCGGCAAGGCCGGGGTTTCGAAAGACCCGAAGACCCGGCTCCAAGAGACCCTCCAGGCCCGCAGGCGCCCCTTGCCGGAATACGAGGTGCTGGAGGTGACGGGCAGTCAGCATGCCCAGACCTTCCGGGTGCGCTGTCGCCTGCCGGACGACGGACGAAGCGCCGAGGGGCAGGGCACCAGCCGGCGCCGCGGCGAGCAGCAGGCTGCCGAATCCATGCTGGCCCTGCTGGAGGAAGCGACATGACAAGGGCGAACCGCTGCGGGTATGTCGCCATCATCGGGCGGCCGAATGTGGGCAAGTCCACCCTCTTGAATCGTATCCTGGGGCAGAAGCTCGCCATCACCTCCCACAAGGCGCAGACGACCCGTCACGCCCTCCTGGGCATCAAGACGACGGACGCCGGCCAGGCGGTCTTCGTCGACACCCCCGGCATCCACCAGCGCGGCGGCGGTGCGCTGAACCGATATCTGAACCGTACGGCTCGCGCGGCGGTGGGGGAGGTCGATCTGGCGCTGCTTGTGGTGGAGGCGCCGAGGTTCACGCGGGAAGACGATCAGGCCCTGCAGGTCGCCACGGGTGCCGGGGTTCCGCTGATCGCCGTGGTGAACAAGGTCGACCAGGCGAAAGACAAACAGCGGCTGCTTCCCTACCTGGAGGCCCTGGCGGCCCGCCATCCTTTCCGGGAGCTGGTTCCCATCTCCGCTGCCAAGGGGGACCAGGTGGAGCTGTTGGAGCGGCTGGTGATCGATGCCCTTCCCGAGGGCGAGAACGCCTTTCCGTCCGATCAGCTGACGGATCGTCCCGAACGGTTCTTTGCCGCCGAGCTGCTGCGCGAGCAGTTGATGCATCGCTACGGGGAAGAGCTGCCGTATCAATCGACGGTGGAGATCGAGCGCTTCGAGGAGACGGGGGGGCGTTATCGCGTCCATGCCGTCGTCTGGGTCGAGCGCCCGGGCCAGAAGGGGATCATCGTCGGACGGGGCGGCCAGGCCCTCAAGGCTGCCGCGCAGGGGGCCCGCCTGGAGATGCAAAGGCTCTTCGCCTGCCCGGTCCATCTCGAGGTCTGGGTCAAGGTGAGGAAGAGCTGGTCGAGCGACGAGGCCGCATTGGAGAATCTGGGTTACGGCGGCTAGTGCAGCGGTGCAGAGAGTCTGAGACCGTTTCTGGTAGCGTCCGCTGCGCGGACCATGCCACAAAATGGCAGGCAGCGCGGTGAAAGCTCCGCCCAACGGATCTGCGAAGGTGGGCCGGTGGCTTCTGCCCGGGTGCACCAGTGCCTGTTAATTCGCGCCATTTTGCCATGGCCAATCAGGTGCGAGACCGGCTTTGCCACGGCTTCGTCCTCCACCGCCGGGATTTCGGAAACACCAGCCTGGTGATCGAGGTCTTCTCGGCGGAGGAGGGACGTCTGCCTGTCCTGGCCAAAGGGGCCAAGCGGGGCCGAAGCAGCGCGGCCGCGGATCTGCAGCCGTTCCGCCCACTGTGGCTGGGCTGGGTCGGCCGGGGAGAGGTCAAGACACTGATCCGTACAGAGCCGGCGGGTTGCCCGATCGATCTCCCGGGGACGGCGCTCTTCTGTGGCTTTTACTTGAATGAGCTGCTGATGCGGTTGGTGGCTCGCCACGATCCCCACGAGGGGCTCTTCGCCTTTTATCACGCTGCCCTCACGGAGTTGGCTCAGGGGGCGCATCTGGACTCGGTGCTGCGCCGCTTCGAGCTGTGTCTGTTGCGGGAGGTGGGTTATGCAATCATCTTGGACCGGGACGCCTTCAGCGGCGAGTCAGTCCTGCCCGGAAGGCGCTACGCCTATGAGCCGGAGGCGGGTCTGCGGGAAGATCGGATCCCCGGGGAAGGGTTCACGGTGTCCGGGGAGACGCTGCTGCGGCTCGCGGCGGGCGAAGTGCTGCAGGGCGTGCAGGCGCGGGAGGCCCGGGAGCTTCTGCGCCGTCTCCTAAGCCCGCATCTTGGGGACCGGCCGCTCAAGAGCCGGGAGCTGTTCCGGCAATGGCGCGGCTGACCCCATTGATGAAAGGCGCCCCGGGGCCATAAGGTCTCGCTCATCTCTGCCCTGTTCCAGAGGGTCCGGGATACCTTCGCCGCGCTGCATGCAACTCTTGACCGCGAGGATGAGAAATGACCGACACAGCCCGCAAAGAGGTCCTGCTCGGGGTCAACATTGACCACGTGGCAACGCTGCGGCAGGCGCGTGGCACGCGCTACCCGGAGCCCATTCAGGCCGCCCTGGTGGCGGAGCAGGCGGGCGCGGATGCCATCACCCTACACCTGCGGGAGGACCGCCGCCATATTCAGGACCGGGATGTGACGATGCTTCGGGATATCCTGCAGACCCGAATGAACCTCGAGATGGCGGCGACCCCGGAGATGGGCCGGATAGCGGGCCAGATTCGGCCGGCGGATTGTTGCCTGGTGCCAGAACGGCGGGCGGAGCTCACGACGGAGGGGGGACTGGATGCCGCTGGGGGGCGAGAGCAGCTGAAGGATTTCTGCGCCATGCTCGCCGAGGCTGGTGTCCGCGTGTCCCTGTTCATCGATCCGGAGGCGCACCAGCTTGAGGCGGCGGCCGAGATCGGGGCGCCGGTGGTGGAGATCCACACCGGCCGCTATGCGGATGCTCCCGACCGGGAGGCCCGGATCGCGGAGCTCAATCGCATCCGGCGCGCCGTGGCCCTTGGGACGCAGCTCGGCCTGCGGGTCAATGCGGGGCACGGATTGGACTACCACAACGTGGGGCCGGTCGCGGCCACCCCCGGCGTGCGGGAGCTCAATATCGGGCACTCCATCATCTGCAGGGCCATCTTTTGCGGCCTGGACGCGGCGGTGCGGGAGATGAAGCGGCTGATAACCGCCCCCGCCGCGTGACCCGACGGCGCATGCGCCTGCGGAATGAAGCTTGCTTAATGGCTGGAAGCAATCAGTCTGTGACTTTGGATCGGAGTATGACCGGACAGCTCGCCGCTCCCCGGCGTCCCGTGGTGCTGGTGATCCTCGACGGCTTTGGCCTCAACCCGAGTCGGATCGGCAACGCCATTGCCCAGGCCCGCACCCCGCGCCTTGATGAATACTTCTTCCGCTACCCTTTTACGGTTCTCAACGCCTCGGGTCACGGTGTCGGTCTGCCCGACGGACAGATGGGCAATTCCGAGGTCGGGCATTTGACCATCGGCAGCGGCTGCCTGGTTCGCCAGGATCTTGTGCTCATCGACGACGCAATTGCCGACGGCAGCTTCTTCGCAAATCCCACCCTCGCCGCGGCCATCCGCGGGGCGGCCGCCGATCGGCGGCCCGTCCATCTGTTGGGGCTGGTGTCGGACGGGGGCGTTCACAGCCACACGAGCCATCTGCTCGCCCTCGTCGAGCTGTGTCAACGAAGGGGTGTGCAACCCCTCCTGGACATGGTTACGGACGTCCGGGATACGCCTCCTCGATCGGTCCTGCACGGGCTTCAGGACCTGGAGCGATCCCTTCTGCGCGCCGGCGGACAGATCGTCACTGTCGCCGGGCGTTACTACGCCATGGATCGGGACCGCCGGTGGGATCGCACGGAGCGGGCCTGGCGGGCGATCCTGCTCGCCAAGGGCCGGCACGCGGCCAATGCACAGGCCGCCATCGAGGCGGCCTATGCCGCCGGGACCGGAGACGAGTTCATCCACCCGACTGTGATCGGTGGCTACAAGGGTCTTGTCGACGGGGACACTGTCATCTCCTTCAACTTCCGCAAGGATCGGCCTCGTCAGATCGTCGCCGCCCTCGCGGAGCAGGCCTTTGCCGGGTTCGATCGCGGTGACGCGCCGCTCGCGGCGGTGACCTGCATGATGGAATACGAATCCGGCCTGGGATTGCCCTTTGCCTTCACGCCCGAGGCCCCGGCGGTCACACTGAACAGGATTCTCAGCGAGCGTGGCATCCCCCAGCCTCACTGTGCCGAGACGGAGAAGTATGCCCACGTGACCTATTTCTTCAACGGTGGCAGTCAGGGGACATTGTCCGGGGAGGATCACCGCCTCGTCCCTTCGCCGCAGGTGGCAACCTATGACCTGAAGCCGGAGATGAGCGCGCTGGCGGTGGCCGACACCGTGGTCCACGCGGTTAAAGGGGGCGGCTACGGATTTGTTGTGGTGAACTTCGCCAACGGCGACATGGTGGGCCACACGGGGGAGCTGGGTGCGGCTATACGCGCGGTGGAGGCATTGGATACCCAGGTCGGCCGGGTGCTGGACGCGGCCGTGGCGGCGGGGTACTCCGTCCTGCTGACGGCGGATCACGGCAACTGCGATCTGATGATCGATCCGGAGACGGACGAGCCGCATACCCAGCACACCACCAATCCGGTGCCACTCCTGGCCATCCACGAGGAGCGGGGGGTGCTCGCCGCGGCGGGCACCCTGGCCGACGTTGCGCCGACGGTGCTGCACCTGATGGGCCTCGAGATCCCGGCGGCCACGTCTGGTCGGTCATTGCTCATCCGGCCGATGTCGGGCAAGCTGGTGCCTGTGCTCGAACGTCTCGACGCCGCGTGAGTGAACGCCCCAGACTGGTGCGTCGGGGCTGTTGGCGCACTGAAGAGGGGCGCGTGGCGATCGGTTGGGACCTTGAAACCCAAATACGGCACTTCATCACGGATAACGCAGGAAAGGCTATCGGCCTATGTCGTTCGACACCCTCACCCTTGTGATTGCCACCGGGCAGGGAGAAGGGCTCTCGCCGCTGACGCAGCATCGGACTAAGGCGGCGGTTCCCTTCGGCGGCAAGTACCGTCTCATTGATTTCACGTTGGCCAACTGCCTGCACTCCGGCCTGCGGAAGATCCTGGTACTGACCCAGTACAAGTCGCACTCTCTGCAGAAGCATCTGCGGGACGGGTGGTCCATCTTTCACCCGGAGCTCGGTGAGTTCATCACGCCGGTGCCGCCCCAAATGCGGGACGGCCGGGAGTGGTATGGGGGCGCCTTCGATGCCATGCGGCAGAACCGTTACCTGATCGAGCGCTCCGGTGCGCGCTACGTGCTGGTATTGGACGGCGATCTGGTCTATCGCATGGACTATGCGGAGTTGGTGCGCTTCCACCAGGAGAAGCTGGCCGGCGTCTCCCTGGGCGGTCGTGCCCTCGACCCGGGGCGCCCTGCTGGGGCACGACGACTGCACGTTGGACCGGAAGATCGCCTCCTCGGCGATGTGTCGCTGCCCACGGCAGATGAGAAGGACGTTCATCGCGAGCAATGGGTGCCGATGGGCGTCTGCCTGTTCAACAAGGATCTGCTGCTGTCCGCACTCGAGCGGGACGAGGTCGTGCTGTCCGCGGATGCCGGAGGGCCGGCGGCGGTCCTGCCGATGACGGCCGGCCCGCAGGGGGCCTTCCTCTACCGGTTCGGCGGCGAACGCGGTCGAGTGACGCCGGACCGCTACTGGTGCGATGTGGCGGACGTCGATGCCTATTACGCGGCCAACATGGCACTTCTGGAGACGGAGCCTCCCCTGGATCTCTACCAGGAGGGCTGGGGAATCCTCACCTATCAGGGGCAGTATCCGCCGGCGCGGACGGTGCCTGGCCGCTCCGGTACGGAGGGTGTCTTCGTCAATTCCATGCTTGCGGCGGGAACTGTCATCACCGGGGGCGGAGTCAACCATTCAATCCTGTTTCCCCAGGTGCGGGTGAACGACGGTGCGATCGTGGAGGACGCCATCCTGTTCAGTGGGGTATCCGTTGGCGACGGGGCCTCCATCCGCCGCTGTATCATCGACAAGGACGTTGCTGTTCCGCCGGGGGAGCGTATCGGCTTCGACCCGGAGTCGGATCGCCGGCGTTTCACCGTCTCCCCCCGTGGCGTGGTGGTTATTCCCAAGGCCTATCATTTCTGAGTTGGGGCCTATGGATGCCCGGAAAGCCGCGGAGGCGGAGCGCTCGCGGCTCCTCTCGGTCTTCCGTTCCCTGTTGGCGGCCTACGGTCCCCAGTGCTGGTGGCCGGCGGAGACGCCTTTCGAGGTCATGGTTGGCGCCATCCTCACGCAGAATACCGCCTGGACGAACGTGGAGCGGGCCATCGTGCGCCTCAAAAATCATGTCCCCCTGGATGCCGAGGCCATCGCGGGGCTCCCGACCGAGGGCCTTGCAGAGCTTCTCCGCCCCGCGGGCTATTTCAATGTCAAGGCCCGGCGGCTCCAGCGCTTCTGTGCGGCGTATCTTGCGGCCGGCGGTATCCAGGGTCTGAGTGCCATGGAAACGGAGGCGCTTCGCGGTTGGCTGCTCACGGTGCGCGGTGTGGGGCCGGAGACCGCGGATGACATCCTGCTCTATGCCTTTGAACGCCCCGTCTTTGTCGTGGATGCCTACACCCGCAGGATCTTCGTCCGTTTGGGCTGCTTGCGGGGTGACGAGGGCTACGAGGCGGTTCGCCGTACCTTCGAGGCCGCCCTTGATCCGGACGCGGCCCTGTTCAATGAGTACCACGCCCTCATCGTGGTCCACGGCAAGTGGGTCTGTCGTACCCGCCCCACCTGCGATGTCTGTTGCCTGCGCGGCTCTTGCCTCTATCCGGATGCTTCGGGCTCGAAGGCCCGTCCGGTTACGCCGCGGCCGTCCGGTCCCAGGAGATAAAGGTAACGGGACGTGGCGGTCTCCGGGGGGGGCACACCTTGCGGGTCCTCCGCCGGGTAGAGCCGGGCGCGCAGACCGGTCCGCAGGATGCCGGGATCGATGCTGTTCACCCGGATCGCGCTCGAGCCATGGGTCTCCTGCGCGAGTGTCTGCATGAGGCCCTCGATTCCGAATTTGGCGGCCCCGAAAGCGCCCCAGTACGCCATGCCGCGTCTGCCCACGCGGTCCGAGGTGAAGACCACGGAGGCGTCCTCGGCTGCCCGCAGCAGCGGCATGGTCACCTGGGTCAGCAGGAAGGGGGCGGTGAGGTTGATGCGCAGCACGCGCTCCCAGTCCTCGAGGTCGTAATCGTCGATGCGGCTTAGAAACGGAGCGAAGGCGGCGCAATGGACCAATCCATCCAGGTGTCCGAACATGTCCCCAATGCTGTCCGCTGCGGCGAGAAACGTCCGTTCCTGCGGCTTCTCCAGGTCGAGGGGGAGGATTGCGGGTTGCGGGCTCCCGGCCCCATCGATGCGGTCGTAAAGGGGCTCCAGGCCGCTTTGATCCCGGTCTGACAGGATGACGGTTGCGTCGTGCGCAGCGCAGGCCGCCGCGACGGCATATCCGAGACTGTCGGCGGCGCCGGTCACAAGGATGATACGGCCGGACAGTAGGTCCGGACGCGGCTGATACGTCTGCACGGTTTGTGCGGTCTCCGTCGAGGGCGTTGGTGGAGTGTTACGGGTCCGGATTCGCCGGTCGTTTCGTCTTCAGGCCCCGTCCTGGGGCCGGCAGGTGGCCAGGTAGTTCACGTCCACATCCCGCTTAGTCAGGCGATAGGAGCCGTTCATTGGGTTGTAGGTCATGCCAGTGATGTCGCTGGTGCGCATGCCCGCGGCCCGCACCCAGCGGTCCAGCTCGGAGGGCCGGATGAAGCGGGCGTAATCGTGGGTGCCCTTGGGCAGCATGCCGAGGATGTACTCCGCCCCGATGACCGCCAGGATATAGGACTTGAGATTGCGGTTGAGGGTGGAGAAGAAGACGAATCCATCGGGCCGGATGAGGCGGGCGCAGGCCCGGACCACCGAGGAGGGGTCGGGCACGTGCTCGATCATCTCCATGCAGGTGACGATGTCGAAGCTCTCGGGGCGCTCCGTCGCGAGTGCCTCCACCGCCACCCGGCGGTAGGAGACGTCGACGCCGGATTCCAAGGTGTGGAGCTCGGCGACCCGCAGGGGCATTTCGCCCATGTCGATACCGACGACCTTCGCCCCCCGGTGGACCATGCTCTCGGAGAGGATGCCTCCGCCGCAGCCCACGTCCAAGACCTCCTTCCCCGAAAGGTGGGCCGCGGCGTCGATGTAGTCGAGCCTCAGGGGGTTGATGTCGTGCAGCGGCTTGAACTCGCTGTGGGGGTCCCACCAGCGGGCGGCCAGCTCCTCGAACTTGCTGATCTCCGCGTCATCGACATTGTGTGTGGCGTGGCTCATCGTTCCTTCCGTCTCGCGCCAGGCCGGGCGCGCCGCTGTTGGGCGCTACCGCCGGGCGGGTTGTTCACCTCGGCATTGTATCCGGTTCGGGCCAGGCCATCGGCGCGGGGAACCGGGGTTTCACGGTGCTCAGCGGGGTCGTCGGTGTTCGGGGGACGGGCGCGTCCTGGCGGGGGACGCCGTGAATACGTCCCGGTAGGCTTGCCGGCAGCCATCCGGGCTGCCGACACCTCCGCCGGGGCGGACCCTCCAACGCGCCCCGAAAAAGTGATGTGCGCTTGATATCGTCGGCGCCTCCAAGGCGGAGAGCATTCCACCGTGTGCATGGCGGGCGTCAGCGGACCGTACGACTAACCGCCCCGTGCGGCCGCCTTCCGGTAGGCGGCGGAGCGGCGGTCGCCGCCCCTCGGGCGGGGGGAGGCGCGCCGATTGAGAAGTCCCTCTACCTTTGCGCAGAAGGCGTCGTTGCCCAGCACCCATGCCTTGTTGGTGGAATTGCGGATGCGCTCGAGGAGGGCGTCGTCCATGGGTTTCGCGAATGCCTTCAGGTAGGCGCCCTGCCGGGCGCGCGCGGTGCGCCCGAGCTTCTCGTAGGCGGGATGGGGAGTGACCAGGGGGTCTTCCTGCTTCCCCGTATTGACGCCGTAGCTCGACCATCCGTAGCTCTCGACGTCATCCACCAGGCCGGCGCGCACGGGATTGAGCTCGACGTAGCGGCTGCAGGCCAGCAGGTACTCTTCCGGATCGAGCAGGGTGGCCCGGTAGCGCCCCTCCCACAGGGTACCTGTGCGGTCATGCCGGCGGTTGAAGTGCTGAACGTAGTATCGCCCCACGTACTGCATGAGCTTCCCGATACCGTCTTCCTGGGTAGGGGTGAGCAGCAGGTGAAAGTGGTTCGGCATGAGCGCGTAGGCGTGGATCTGGCAGCGGAACTTGTCGGCCGCGGCCCCCAGCTTCTCCCATAGGAACCAATAGTCCTCCTCGTCAAACAGGATGCGCTGCCGATTGTTGCCGCGCTGGATCACATGCTGGGGATAGCCCGGAAGAACGAAGCGTGGAAGCCGTGCCATGGCGAGGGTCGGAGCCTATCGATTGGTCGTGCCCAACAGTATAGACGAGCGGGCGGCAGGCACCGACGTTGCGCCGAAGAGCGCAACCCGCCCCTAATGATTCTGCGTCGCACCGCGGACGTGCCGGCCGCCCTAAGCTGGGCGCCGACAACTTCCTCAACCACGGGCGAATCCTGTATCGTTAATCATTTTCCGGTCCGAGGCGTCTATGCAGGACATCAATCCCATCCTGGCCAAGATCCATGACCTGAAGGGGCGCTCCGCATCCCTTAGGGGGTATCTTTGACTACGCGGAGAAAAAGGATCGGCTGACCGAGGTGTTACGTGAGCTCGAGCAGCCGGACGTCTGGAGCGATCCGGAGCGGGCCCAGTCCCTTGGGCGGGAGCGGGCGAGTCTCGAGGCGGTGGTCGAGACCCTCGGTGCCCTCGAAGCGGGGCTGCACGATGCCGGGGACCTGCTCTCCATGGCCGTCGAGGAAGGGGATACCGTCACGGTCGACGCGATCATCCGCGACCTCGATCGGTACGAATCCCGCGTGGGCGAGCTCGAGTTCCGGCGCATGTTCTCGGGCGAGATGGACGAGAAGAACGCGTTTGTCGATATCCAGGCGGGCTCGGGTGGCACCGAGGCGCAGGATTGGGCGGAGATGCTGCTGCGCATGTACCTGCGGTGGGGGGAGCGGCGGGGTTTCGATACCGAGCTGATCGAGGTCTCCCCTGGAGAGGTGGCGGGCATCAAGAGCGCAACGATCCGCTTCGAAGGCGACTATGCCTTCGGTTGGCTCCGCACAGAGACAGGTGTCCACCGGCTAGTGCGCAAATCACCCTTCGACTCCGGCAACCGCCGACACACATCGTTTGCTGCGGTGTTCGTTTCGCCGGAGGTGGACGACGACGTGGACATCGAGATCAATCCGGCGGATCTGCGGATCGACGTCTACCGGGCCAGCGGCGCCGGTGGCCAGCACGTGAACCGGACGGAATCGGCCGTGCGCATCACCCACATGCCGAGCGGGATCGTGGTGCAGTGCCAGAACGACCGGAGCCAGCACAAGAACAAGGCCACTGCCATGAAGCAGCTCAAGGCCAAGCTCTACGAGATGGAGATGCAGCGGCGTCGGGCAGATCAGCAGGCGGTGGAGGACACCAAGTCCGACATCGGCTGGGGTAGCCAGATCCGGTCCTACGTCCTCGACCAGTCCCGGATCAAGGACCTGCGCACCGGTGTAGAGATCGGCAACACCCAAGGCGTGCTGGACGGCAATCTCGACCCCTTCATCGAGGCCAGCCTGAAGAGTGGCCTCTGAGCCGGCAATCAACGCAGTACCCGTGCCCTCCGATCAGAGAAACGATGAACCCAGACCAAGCACCGCAGCATAGCGGACTCGACGAGAACAAGCTGATCGCCCAGCGGCGGGAGAAGCTGCATCACCTGCGGGGTCAGGGTGCTGCCTTTCCCAACGACTTCCGCCGCGACGTGCTGGCAGGGGAGCTGCACGCCAGCTTTGGGGACAGGGGGGCCGATGAGCTGGAGGCGGAGGCTCGCAGAGTGAAGGTGGCGGGGCGGCTGATGAGCCGCCGCATCATGGGGAAGGCGAGCTTTGCCCACCTGCAGGACATGTCGGGCCGCATCCAGCTCTTCGTCCAGCGGGACCTCTTGGGCGAGGAGGCCTACGCGGCCTTCAAGGGGGATCTGGACATCGGCGACATACTCGGCGTGGAGGGCACCCTCTTCAAGACCAAGACGGGCGAGCTCTCGGTGCGCTGCGAGACGGTGCGCCTGTTGACCAAGGCCCTGCGACCCCTGCCGGAGAAGTTCCACGGCCTCACGGATCAGGAGAGCCGCTACCGCCAGCGCTACCTCGATCTGATCATGAACGAGAGCGCGCGTGCCATCTTCCTCACCCGTACCCGCATAGTCGACTACCTGCGCCAGTACCTGAACGCCCGCGGCTACCTGGAGGTCGAGACCCCCATGATGCAGGTGATCCCGGGGGGTGCGGCGGCCCGGCCCTTCATCACCCATCACCATGCGCTGGATATGCAGCTCTTCCTGCGAATCGCCCCGGAGCTGTACTTGAAGCGCCTGGTGGTCGGTGGCTTCGAGAGGGTCTATGAGATCAACCGGAACTTCCGCAACGAGGGACTTTCCACCCGGCACAACCCGGAATTCACCATGCTGGAGTTCTACGAGGCCTATGCGGACTACCAGGACCTCATGGACCTCACCGAGGACCTGCTGCGGGGGATGGCCCGGGATGTCATCGGCGGCACACAGATGAGCTACCAGGGTGCTGCTTGTGACTTCGAGAAGCCCTTCGCCCGTTTGACGGTGCGGGAGGCGATCCTGCGCTTCAACCCGGATCTTGCGGCGGACGACGTCGACGATCCGGAAAGGGCGCGCGCCCTTGCGGTGAACCTGGATGTCCCTTTGAAACCGACCTGGGGTCTCGGCAAGCTCCAGCTGGAGATCTTCGAGAAGACCGTGGAGCATCGGCTCATCGACCCGACCTTCGTCACTGGCTATCCGACGGAGGTCTCACCGTTGGCGCGGCGTAACGACCAAGACCCCTTCGTCACCGACCGGTTCGAGCTCTTCGTTGGCGGCCGGGAGATCGCCAACGGCTTCTCCGAGCTGAACGATCCGGAGGACCAGGCGGAGCGCTTTCGCGGGCAGGTGCAGCAGAAGGACGCCGGAGACGAGGAGGCTATGCACTTCGACGCGGACTACATCCGCGCCCTGGAGCACGGATTGCCGCCGACGGCGGGGGAGGGGATCGGGATCGACCGTCTCGTGATGCTGTTCACCGATTCGGGGTCCATCCGGGACGTGCTCCTCTTCCCACACATGCGGCCCGAGGACTAGGCGGCGAAGCCGTAGGGTGGGTCTCTGAGGGTCAGGGGCGGGCCGCTGGCACCCAGCCGCACATCCTGTCTCTCAGCGGCCGCGATCTCGACCACGGCGAGCAGCTCGCAGCGGTCCGGCCCGCTGAGGCGGGCATCCACCACCCAACCTGTTCCCTGCTCGGAGGTGCTGTTCTCCGAGTGCAGCTCCGCCCCGGGCTGCGGCGGCTCGTCCGCCTGCACCTCCGCGATGTACATGCGACGCTTCAGCCTGCCCAGGTACTGCATGCGGGCGACCACCTCCTGCCCCGTGTAGCAGCCCTTTGTAAAGCTGACCCCGTCGATGAGCTGCATATTGGTCATCTGGGGCACAAAGAGGTCGGCAGTCTGGGGGTAGACCGTCGGCAGGCCTGCGCGGATGTCCAGAAGCGCCCAATAGTCAGCATTCACCACGGTCGCCTCCCCGGCGAGCCTGTCCCACAGCGAGGCGACCCTGTCGGCCGGTCCCAAGACTTGGAAGCGTGCCGGCGTCCCGGGGACACGCATGACTGCCAATTCACCGTGAAGGGCGAGGCCGTTCGCGTGCCCGGGGAGGTCCGGGAGCTCGGGTGCCAGCAGATCCGGCGCACAGGGGCCTGCCACCCCGATACCCACCAGGCCATCGCTCGCGTCCTCCACGGCAACCTTGGCCCGCAGGACAAACATGGTCAGGCGGTTGACAAGGGTCTCGGCGGTGCTGCGGGGCAACTGCAGGTAAATCAAGTCGGACAATCGCAGCACCCGGACATTGGCGAGCATGCGCCCCTTGGGAGTGCAATGGGCGCTGAGCTGGGTGCGGGTCGGAGTTAGGCTCCGCAGGTCGTTTGTGAGCTGTCCTTGAAGGAACTGGGTTGCGTCAGCCCCGCTGACCGCGATGAGACCTAGTGCGGACAGGTCCATCAGGGCGCAGTCGGCGGCGGAGGGCGCGGACGGAAATCGGACGTTTCCCCCGGTATCGATCTCGGCCGCCCGGGACAAGAGGTGGGTTTTCCACTGGCTGTTCATGAAGGTCGGATTATGTCTCCTCGATTCGGTCCTGCCGCGAACCGGCTGCGTGACCGGCAGTGGTTCCAGGTATCATACCCCGACCGCGGATCGACCTTGACCCGCGGCCAGGCTGTAATCGACGGGTGGGCACTCCTCGGAAGCCATCTCCTTGGCGGTGACACCCGCGGCAAGTGGGAGATAGCAGCGTTTTGATGATTCCTCAAGCCAGCCCCCGGGTGGATAGCCTCGTACTCTACAAGACGCGCCCTGCCCGGGTAGTTGCCATCGGGGAAAAGATAGAGATTGAGCTGGACGGCGGACAGACCAAGCGTGTTCGCCCGAAGGACATTGAGGTCCTGCACCAGGGACCGCTCAAGACGCTTGCCGACCTGGAGGTTCGGCAGGGAGAGCTGAGCGAGGCCTGGGAGCTGTTGGAAGGGGAGGAGACAAACCTCCGGGAGCTGACGGAGCTTGTATTCGGGGAATTCTCTCCCACCGCTGCTTGGGCAGTCTGGGAGCAAGTGGCTGAGGGCACTTACTTCGCCGGCTCGCCCGGCGCGATCCGGGTGCGCGCCAGGGAGGACATCGAGCGGGACCGAGCCGCCCAGGAGGCAAAGGTCGCGGCCGAGCGCGACTGGAAGGCATTCCTCATGCGCATGGAGAGGCGGGAGCCGATCCCGGAGGACGCTGAGCGGTTGCAAGAGGTAGAGCGGCTCGCCCTCGGCAAGGCCGAGCACAGCCGCATCCTCAGCGCGCTGGGGTACCAGGAGACCCCGGAGAACGCCCATCGCGCCCTGATTGCAGTCGGCTTCTGGTCGCCCGAGCACAACCCCTACCCGGCCCGCTGCGGTCTCCCGGAAACGGATCCGGACTTGCCGGTACCGGCCCTCCCCGGCGAGGACCGCCTTGACCTGACCCATCTGGCCGCCTATGCCATCGACGACGAAGGGAACCAGGATCCCGACGACGCGATCAGCCTGGACGGTGACCGGCTGTGGGTGCACGTCGCGGACGTGGCTGCCCTGGTCGCGCCGGGCAGCGAGCTGGACCTGGAGGCGCGCTCCCGCGGCACCAATCAATACATGCCGGAGCGCACGGTGAACATGCTGCCGGGGCTCGTGACGGACCGCTTGGGGCTCGGCCTGCAGGCAGTGTCTCCCGCCTTGTCCGTCGGCCTTCGCTGCGGGGATTCGGGAGAGCTGTCCGATATCGAGATACACCCCAGCTGGGTCCGGGTGGAACGGCTGAGTTACGATCTCGTCGAACAGCGGCTGGAGCAGGAGCCCTTTGCCCGGCTGGACGGCATCACCCGGTGCTACCGAGCGCGCCGCCACGCGATGGATGCGGCCCAAATCGATCTCCCGGAGGTTAGTGTAAGGGTGCGTTCCGGCGGGGTGGTCATCCGGCCGTTGCCCCGGCTCCGGAGCCGAGCCCTGGTCACCGATGCCATGCTCATGGCGGGCGAGGCTGCGGCCCGGTACTGTCTGGAGCGGGAGATCCCCATTCCCTTTGCGGCGCAGCCACCGCCTGATAAGCTTGACGTGCCGTCGGACCTGGCGGCGATGTACGCTTACCGACGTCGCTTCAAGCCGACGCGGCTTCTGGTTGCCCCAGAGCCTCATTTCGGGCTCGGGTTATCTATCTACACGCGGGCCACCAGCCCGCTCCGACGCTACTCGGACCTGTTGGTCCACCAGCAGATCCGGGCCTGGCTGGCGGATTCGGCGCCGCTGTCCGCCCAGGAAATCGTAAGACGGTCAGGCGAGGCGGAGAGCTCCGGTGCCGCAGTGCGGCGGGCGGAGCGCATGTCCAATCAGCACTGGAAGCTCGTCTACCTTCGCGACCACTCGGATTGGCGGGGAGAGGGGATCATCGTCGAGAAGGACGAGCACCGGGCGACCGTGCTCATACCGGACCTTGCTCTCGAGGCGAGGGTTCGGCTGCGCGGCGATCGTCGGCTTAACGACCATGTACAGCTCGTGCCTCGGGAGATTGACCTGCCGGGGCTCACTTGCTACTTCCGTGTCCGCGAGTAGCGGCGGATCTGTGGGCACAAAGGGACTGTGTCTCGTAAGACGTCATCCAGACGTGGCGACCGGATCAGCGGAGGTGCGAGCGGCCGCGTGGCCGTCACGCGCCTGTTGGCCTCTCTCTTGGTGTCAGTCGCTCCAGTGCCGGACGGCACCCGTGTCAACATGGACGAAGTCGGAGCGCGGATAATAGCCGACGCCCCCTCGACTGAGTGCCCGCGCGGAGTCTCGGATTCGCCGAATGGATGCGTCTCGATGCCGGATGTCCACCGCTTGTCCGGTCATATGCAGGCTATGGGCGGCAACCCCGTAAGTTGTGCGGCGCAGCCACGCATTGGTTGCTGGACAGCGGTAACCGCAAACGATTTCAAACACCCCTTCCGGATCCCCGAGTCGATTATTGATATGGAACAATAGATCATAAAGCCCGGGATCCATGACGGTGACTTCTCCCGTTCGATAATCCCGCAAGAAATGCCCTAACTTATGCAGCGCCGCCCGCTGATAGCGATCGCCGATGCGGTATGTCAAGCTGATCTTCTCGTCGGTATGGAGGTTGTGGAGGGAAAGTGTTCGCGCTTCTTTCTTCTTCTTCGCAGCTAATGCCGGCATCGCTACTGCAGACAGGGTTAGGCCAAGGAAATGGCGTCGATTCATGTGTCCCCCCGAAGCTCAGGTTTTGCTCGCAGTAGCCATTATAACCATATGACAAGTCAAATCAACATGGTCATCGCTCAGGGGTCAGATGAGCATTTGTTAAGAAAACGCTGATCAATCCGGATCTCCCGCGCCTCAAGGCTCACGAGGCGTGCATTCCTTTGCCCGGGCTCAGCCGGCCGTCGAATAACTCAGTGTTTCCTTAGCTGGGATGGTTTTGCGGAAGATCGCGTTGGGGTGGAGCAGGACCCCGCGGCGGCCCATTGTTCCAGTCCGGAGCCGTAGATGGGCGGGCGGCAGCGCGAGACTTTGTTATCCGCCCGCAAATAATCTGGGCTCGACGCCAGGCTAGAGCAACCGGAAGTGGGCTGCGGGGTACTTTGTGAGCTCCGTCTCTGAAATCCCGTCGCCTGGGTGAGATGGTGCACTGGTCCCGCCAGCGGCAGATCGGGGTGCTATTGCTGAGGGCATGGGCGCCCTGGTGGTTGACGCAGCGCATCTGTTTCGATATTTCTTGCTGGGCGGAAGTGGTGCTGCCCGCTAGTATTGCGACGACTCATGTGCTCGGCGACCAACCTGGAGGATCGGTGGCCGTTAACGGACCTCTCGTGCCCATGGCTCCCAGGGCGCAACGCGTAAAGGAGCTCACTTGGTCTCGGTAATGAACAGGGCAATGGTAGGGCTTATCGCCCTTCTGGTCTTCCCTCTCGCAGCGCACTGCGATGTCTTCAAGTACGTCGACGCCTCCGGGAACGTATACTTCACCGACTCCCCGCTCAAGGGGGACAGATATGAGCTTGAATGGCGGCGGACGGCTGCCAAGCTCGTATCGGAGCAGGGCAAGACGCTTATTGCCGCAGGCACACGGCGGTTGGCTCCGCCTCCTGTGCAGGTGTCCCCGCGGGATCTGGCAATTGGTCGAGCGCGTTACTCCGCACTGATCGATGCAACGGCGAGAGAGTTCAATCTCTATCCTGAGCTCCTGCGGGCCATGATAAGGACGGAGTCGGGATATAACCCCGCTGCGGTCTCGTCGGCCGGTGCGATTGGATTGATGCAGCTCATGCCGGCGACGGCCGAGCGGTACCACGTCTCAGATATCTGGAATCCGGCGGATAATCTTCGCGGTGGGGCGGAATATATGCGCGACCTCCTCGATATGTTCTCCCACGATCTGCGTCTGGCCCTCGCGGCATACAACGCGGGAGAGAACGCGGTCATCAAGTACGGATATCGTATTCCCCCCTATCCGGAGACGCAGCAGTATGTTCGTAAGGTCCTCCAATACCTCTGGGCCGAGCGCACGTCGGCAGGATCTTAGCGACACGTCGATTCATGCCGCGTTCCTGCGGTGATTAACTGGCACCGGTGGGTGCACCATGCCCGTGATTTTCGGTGTCCCCGGGGCCCGAGATGTCTTCCTCTTCTCCCTGCAGCATCTTGCGTATGGACACAAGGGCGCGCTCGATAAAAGGGTGCTTCGGCCGCGGAATGATCTTCGCGCTTCCAGCGAGGATCTCCCGTGCAAGCTCCTGCAGCGTCTTGATCTCTGCCTGCATTCCGGAGCGATCGACAAACATGCAGGTAGCGGTTAGCGGACTGAGCCAGGAGAGCTTGATTCTGCGGGGGTTGCCGCCCGTCTCTGATCTGAACTCAAACCAGGTTCCGAATTTCATTTTGCGCAGACGCTGGATGACCTCCTGCTCCTGTTCGGAGAACATATCAGGTGCTGCGGTGGTCTCCTCCGGCCCCGCGGCTCCGGTGACGAGCTGTGTCTGGGGGGGTTCCGCCGTGGGGGGCACGGCGGTCGCCACTCGCTTGACTTCCGTTTCCCAGCGTTCCGGGGCGTCCAGCAACGCAAACAGACTGTCCACGGCCGCCGGTGTATAGCTGCCAATACGCTGGACGCCTTCGACAACGCGTTGCCGCAGCCGCGGTACGCCTTCGACCCGCCTCCGGTGTTCAGCTGCGCTGAGTGGAGGCTCAAATAGAGCGACCAGATCCTGCGCGGTTTGCACGGCCTGTTGCCAGGCGTGGCCGCGGTCTTCCTCCGGGTCTCGGAGCAGTATGAAGACGAGTTGGTCCACCCACGCCTTGCTCAGGAAGGAAACGACGGGCTCGGGGAGGGTCGCCGGCTCAATCAACCCCCGGATCTCGTTCGTCGCCCTTTGTTTTGCCAGCTGCAGTGCTTCGCGTCCGCGCGCCGCCTCCTGGGTTCGCTCCTCGGTTGTGGCGGTTCTGCGTTCCTGCTCGGCCATTGCGTGCTCGAAGAAGGCCAAGAGCTCATCAAACAGGCCGATATTGTCGGTGAACTCCCTCAAGACCCGGTCAACAACCCGTTGCATGGCAGGGAAGATGCCGCGCTGGGGATTCGCCTCATCGATCCAGGCGCTGCCGGCTTCCACCATCTGATCCAAGAGACGGCGTGCGGGGTGGTCCGCATTCACGAGCAGGCGACGGTCGATCAGGGCGACCTTCAGGTAGGGCGTATGGAGATGGCTGAGCAGTGCCTTGGCGAGGTTCGGCAGAACGGGGTCGTTCAGCATGTACTCGAACAGCATGCCGATGAGGTCAATCAAATCGCCATCTACAGGGGCGAGCTTGTCCCGATCGACCTGCGCGAAGATCTGTTCCCGCTCCTGATTCAGGGCTTCCTTGACTCTGTCGATGAACTCGGCGTCGACCTCGAGATAGGGGATGTCCGCCACGGGCGCTACCATGGAGATCGAAGTCCCGGCGGGGTGGTTTTGAAGCTGAGTGATGGTCGATACGACCTGGGCGGAGGAGATCGAAGGAGGACGGCCATCCGCAGCCGCGATGCCGCGCCCCGTCCTGTGCGAGCGCCTGCCGCCGCGACTCGACATGAGATCGAGAATTGCATCAAACAGCTCTTCGGCGAGCGCAGCGCCGGCCTGCCGTTGGCGCAGACCGGGGGAACCTTCCGGCGTGGCGCCGTGTCCTACCTCGGATTCGGTCTGCGCCACTCTTTCCTGCGCCTGCTGTTTGCTGCTGCGCGACCCTCCCGACCCAGGCCTTAGAGGGACGGGCTTCAGGTTCGGCAAGATTCCCGCTGCCTTGAGGGTACTGTTGTACTCGTCGTAGACGGTCTTTATCTCCCTCACGACGAATTTGTCGAACAATGCGTAGAGGATCACCTTTACCTTGACGTCGATGTCAAGGATCTTGATGGAGCGACGGAAGCTGTTGACAAGGTGGCTTGGACCGGTAGGGATTTCGTAGTCCTTCAGACTCTTGCCGCCGTTGACGACGGCCAGCCGCTGGCTGAGTGCGTACAGCTCCGGGAAATAGGTGGCGTTCGCACGAATGATCAGGTTTTCGGCGGCGACGGACTCCTCCATCTCCTCCGGGTCGACGAGAGACAGCTCGATCTCGCCATTCGCCCCTCTGAGCTCGCGGCCCGTTTCGGACGGGGGATTGATCTTGCCGAAATTTTCGAACGCGTTGCTGACGTCTTGGCGGAAGGCGCGCTCGATCTCGGCGCGCTGCCGCTGAATTGCCCCCATGGCTTCGAAGAAGCGTCCTTGCATGGAGTCGTCTTGCGCCCGCTCGGCAAATCCCAGAAGGGCCTTGCCGGCTTGCTCGAACAGCTCGTTGAGCTGGGTGTTGCTGAAGATCAACGCCATGTCACGGCACTGATCAAGGAGTTGCGCATAGTGCACGCGGGCCGACGATCTCTCGATGTTGGAATCAGTCATTTCCAGCGCCAGGCTAATATGTCGGGTTTTGATCGACCTTCCCGCGCCCAATGCCGATCTCTACTGGACGACGGTGCGCCTTACTTCGTTCTTGAGCAGTTCTCAGGGCGCTAGTCCTCGCCGATGACCCGGTCGTCGCGCGGGGTCGATAGGAGCTTTTCGGCCTCAGCCTCGTTCTTGGCGAAAATCATGCGAAATTGTGTGCCCGGTATCTCGTGATGTCCTTCACGTAACGAGCGGACCAATGACCGCGCTTCTCTGAACTTTTCCTTTCTATCGATGTAGGCAAGATTCAGCGGGGGGACGATCTTGTAGATGAAGTACGGCATAGCTCCCACACACGTCTTAGCAATGCTTGGGGGAACAGTGGATCGACGGCATGCGTTGCCTCGTATCGTACCTGCGATGCAGTTTCCCCAACAGCAGGCTGAAGAAAGATCTCCGTGAAGTGTATCTGAAATCTGGCGGGTCGGGCAGTTTAGGCCGGGCGAGACACTGTGCCCAGCCGCGACCTGTTTCCCCGGTTGGCGGTGACTGTCTCATCACCGGCGCAGGCCCCCACCCTACTCCCGGCTCACGTCGCTTTGTTGGCCCGCGCCGCAGAGGGAGGGAGAGCCCGGCCCTGCAGGAACGGGAAGACCTGGATGGAAGGGCATATCTCGGCCACCAATGGAATTTTGCCCGGCTATAAGTACAACCTTGGGGGGGGAAACCCGCGACTGTGATAAGGTTTGCCCGCTCCGGGGGTTCGGATCCCGGGTTCCCTTGGGCAAGCTCCGGCAGGATGCTTCAAGCGGCGGTGCAAAACCTCTGTCCGGGCCCTCAGGTCTGACGGGGCCTGTCTGACCTCAGATTGTGGCTGGCCTGTTGGAGCAGGCACCTCCGGATCACCGAGACTGCGGCTCGCTTGGCAGCGAGATGCGCCCCCCTTTCGCAACAGGGCCCGTTCTGCGCCAACACCTCCCGAAAGCGCGCGGAGACCGGGCCGCACGGAGAGGCAGAAGATGATCAAACCAGTCGGTTCCGACGAATTGCAGCCCTTGTTTGTCTATGAACCGGACAAGCACCACGAGTTGATGCACGAGGCGGAGACTCTGCCTGCGGTGGTCATCAGCTCCCAGTCCGCTGGAAACGCGGTCATGATGGGCGGTGGGTACTTCAGCCCCCTCAAGGGGTTCATGAACGTGGCCGACGCCATGGGCACCTGCGAGAGCATGCGCCTGAGCGACGGGAAGTTCTTTCCGGTGCCGGTCATGTGCCTGCTTGACAACGTGGACGCGATCCGGGACGCGGCGCGTATCGCCCTGCGGGATCCGAACATGGAAGGCAACCCTGTCCTGGCGGTGATGGACGTGGAAGCCATCGAGGAGGTCAGCGACGACCAGATGGCCTTCATGACCGAAAAGGTCTACCGAACCCAGGACGCGGAGCACCCGGGCGTGAAGACCTTCCACAGTCAGGGGCGCTTCGCCGTATCCGGACCGATTCAAGTCCTTCACTTTTCGTATTTCCAGGACGATTTCCCGGACACCTTCCGCACCGCGGTGGAGATTCGCGAAGAGATCGCCGAGCGCGGCTGGAAGCGCGTCGTAGCCTTCCAGACCCGCAATCCGATGCACCTGGCGCACGAAGAGCTTTGCCACATGGCGATGCAGCGGCTCGACTGCGACGGCCTTGTGATCCATATGCTGCTCGGCAAGCTGAAGCCGGGGGACATTCCGGCGCCGGTGCGCGACGCCGCCATTCGAAAGATGGTGGAGCTCTACTTCCCACCTAACAGTGCCATGGTCACCGGCTACGGGTTCGACATGCTGTACGCCGGTCCCCGTGAGGCCGTGCTCCATGCCTACTTCCGTCAAAACATGGGGGCGACGCACTTCATCATCGGTCGCGACCACGCGGGTGTCGGCGACTATTACGGCGCCTTCGACGCCCAGACCATCTTCGACGAGGAGGTGCCCCAGGGTGCCTTGGAGATTGAGATCTTCAAGGCCGACCACACCGCCTACTCGAAAAAGCTCAACCGGGTTGTCATGATGCGCGAGGCCCCGGATCACACGAAGGACGATTTTGTGCTCCTCTCCGGCACCAAGGTGCGGGAAATGCTGGGTAACGGGATCGCCCCGCCCCCCGAGTTCTCCCGCCCGGAGGTGGCCCAGGTCTTGATGGACTACTATCGGTCGCTGAAGTAGGCCGTTAGCTCAACGCCCGAAGACGAGCCCTCCTTCTGCGAGGGCTCGTCTTCGGGCGCCTCTGTCCCGCCGAGCGGTACCCGAGTCAGCGTAGGTTCTTCTTGTAGGGCGGAATGACGGCGTTGCGGGCCTTGGAGAAGTTCGCGAACTCCATGGTCACGCTCGCGAGCTCAACGCCTTGAAAGTTCGCATTGCTCACGTCCGCGCGCCGCAGGATCGCACCCCCCAGTACCGCCTCTGTCAGATCGACGTCGGTGAGGTTTGCGTGCCGCAGGTTCGTGTCCTGCGCGGAGACGTTACGCATATTCGCTCCCTGCAAGTCAGCCCCTTCCAGGTTTGCCAGGTTGATCACCGTGAACCCCCCGGGGTGGGTGCTGGACAGGTCCGCCTCATGCATGCTCGCTCTTACCAGGTTTGCATCGTTCAAATGGCAGTCCCGAAGGTCCGCATGGCAGAGGTTGGTCTCGCGTAGATTCGCTCTGATGAACAGCGCCTTGCGTGCCACGATGTGACACAGGTTGCTGCCGAGGAAGTCAGTGCCGCGCATGTCCGCTCCGCTGAGGTCGGTGCCCTGAAGATTCGCCCGCCGGATCTCCACGTTACGCAGATCTGCCCCTTCGAGCTTGGCGTGGGAAAGATCCGCCCGTGTCAGCATCGCCGCTTTCGAGGGATTTTCCGATCCCAACCGCGCCCGGGTCAGGTCGGCCTCGCTCAGCATCGCCCTGCTGAGGTGGGTGCCCAACAGGATCGCATTCCGCAGCTTGGCACCCCGAAGGTCCGCCTCCACCAGGTCGCTCAGCTCGAGGTTGGCATCCGTCAGATCCGCCCCGCGCAGATCTGCGCCGTCTAGACGCATGTCCCTCAGGTCGGCGCCGACCAGGCTGTCACCTTCCACCCTCCCCAGTACCTCGCCGGAATCCTTATGTCTGATCTCTATCATTGTCCCGGGACCCAATGGACTGCTGTACAGAAAGAATAAACGGGGACCCTTCCGTTTGCCAACGCGTCGACAGTGAGGGCAGCAGAAAAGTAAGATGCGGTGCCGTCCGTCAACGCTGTCACGGCTGGACACACCACTGGCGCTAACGGTCGTGGCGCCAGCGCCACCTCAGAGAATGTAGCGCGCCGCCACCATGGCTGTCTCGCTCGCCCCGGCCTTCCTCCCGGACGGCGAGGGTACCAGGGAGCGCGCTGCGCGCGACTTACACGGTAATCACCAAAGGAAGCACGATGAAAATCGAAACCATGGCGATCCATGCCGGCTTTGTCCCGGATCCCGCGACCAAGTCGGTGGCCACACCAATCTACCAGACGACTTCATACGCCTTCGACGACACCCAGCACGGGGCGGACCTGTTCGACCTAAAGGTTGCGGGCAATATCTACACCCGGATCATGAACCCCACCAGCGATGTGCTGGAGCAGCGGGTGACGGCCATGGAGGGCGGCGTGGCGGCGCTGGCCCTCGCCTCGGGTATGGCAGCCATCACCGACGCGGTCTTCACCATCGCCGAGAGCGGCGACAACATCGTGACGACGTCCACCCTCTATGGGGGTACCTATAATCTGTTCGCCCACACCCTGCCTCAGCTCGGGATTCAGGTCCGGTTCGTGGCACCGAACGACATCGACGCAATGGCCGCCCAGATCGACAGCCACACCAAGGCGGTGTTCTGCGAATCGATCGGGAATCCCGCCGGCAACGTGGCGGACCTGCAGGCCATCGCGGACATGGCCCACAGCCACGGTGTCCCTGTGATCGTGGACAACACGGTGCCGACGCCATATTTATGCCGGCCCTTCGAATGGGGATGCGACATCGTCGTGCATGCCCTGACGAAGTATATG
>Ga0307440_1000248_pt1 | contig 26246 bp, 23 predicted proteins | sample SalMarWE160410MG_FD_202150 | JGI IMG/M metagenome (GOLD analysis project Ga0307440, IMG submission 202150) | Salt marsh sediment microbial communities from the Plum Island Ecosystem LTER, Massachusetts, United States - WE1604-10 | ecosystem: Environmental > Aquatic > Marine > Intertidal zone >...
AAAGTGTATCCTTATTACTGACTATATTGGTGGTAACTCTAATTCAACTACAGGAGACTTTTCAGTGGGTATTATAGGAAAGCTCTATGAGAATGGTGAGTTTGTTCAGAATGTGGCAGAAATGAACATTGCTGACAATCACCTGAAATTCTGGAATAAGCTTGCGGAGGCAGCCAATGATCCATGGATCTATAGCCAGGCAATTTTTCCAAGTCTTGTGATAGATGATGTTGTTGTTGCGGGAATATAATCGGGACGGGTTTAATGATAAAGAGATGACATGGTTTCCGTGATCATAATGGTTAATGAGGCGGGGCGTTTTGTTGGTATTCTTATTAATGATTGACATGTGATTCAAAACGTCCCGCTTTTGGTATTTTATATTTGCAGTATATATCAAGCAACGAAGTGGCTGAATATGAATAACCATTGGCGAAGCCGGAGGTATAGCTAACTTAATGGTTTAAAGCCGATAATGAAATTGGAAAAAATTCGCAGTTGGAAAAACCTGATTTATAAAAAATTATAGTTAATGATTAGACAAACCGAATTAAAACTAAACGGTTATTCACGTGGATTTCATTTGATAACACACGTAATTGAACAAAAACTTCCCGATTTACCTGAAGACGGATTGGTTCATTTACTATTAAAACACACATCAGCAGGATTAACATTAAATGAAAATGCAGACCTGTCAGTACGTGATGATTTTGAAAGTTTCATTAATAAACTCATTCCAGAAGACCATCCAGTGTACACCCACGTATTTGAAGGCAGTGACGACATTCCTGCACACATAAAAAGTTCATTATTTGGGACAGAACTGACCATCCCCATTACAAATCACCATCTGAATTTGGGTACCTGGCAAGGGATATATTTGTGTGAGTTCAGGAATCACGGTGGAAGCAGAAGAATCCTGGCTACTATCGTAAGTTAGGTAAATTCGATGTTGGAGGAATAATGGGTCGCATAAATGTCTACCAGTACTGAAGTTGTGGTGCAATATTTATTGCAAATAAAAACAGAGACATAAGCATCTTGTTAGTTAAGTCTCTGTTTATCAACGAGCGGGAAACGGGGGTCGAACCCGCGACCCTCAGCTTGGGAAGCTGATGCTCTACCACTGAGCTACTCCCGCTTTATAAATTTACATCACAAAAATAATGAATTTCCTGCTTCGAATCCAATACTCTTGCAATCAAAAATAATGAGCCTCCCATGGGACTCGAACCCACGACCTGCTCATTACGAATGAGCTGCTCTACCGACTGAGCTAAGGAGGCAAAATTTCCGGCAAATATAATAATAATAGTGGTTTCAGGTATTAGGTGTCAGGCATCAGGATTTAATAAATTTGAAAATTAGTTTTATATTGTAAATAGTTAAGGCAGGTGGAATTGTCTTATGTTTCATTTTTCTATTATTAATTAAAATCGCTGCACAATGGGAAACTTTAAAAAACTAAATGTTTGGCTTAAGGCTAAAAATCTAGCTGTAAATATCTGTAAAATAACTGATTCAGCTTTATTTAATAAAGATTTTAGCTTGAAAGATCAGATGCGAAGATCTGCAGTGTCCATCCCTTCCAATATTGCTTAGGGTGATGCCCTGGATACTAATAAACAAAGCGTAAGATATTTCCATATAGCAAGAGGATCAACAGCCGAATTAAGAACACAATTAATTATTTCTATGGAAGTAGGATATATAAATCCTGACATATTTAAAGAACTGGAACTTGAGTGTGATGAAATAGGTGCAATGATAACAAGCCTTATTAAACATAGACTGAATAAAACTTCAAATCACTAACTTCCACCTGACACCTGACACCTGACACCTGTCACCTATTGTCTTACAATTCCAGCTTTTCCAGCCTTGCAAGCAACGGTGGATGAGAATAATGAAAGAACACATATGCCGGATGCGGCATCATATTGGAGAGGTTCTTGACCGACAGCTTTTTCAGAGCTTCTGCCAGGAGCCTTGGTTTATAGTTCTCCCTGACAAAATTATCGGCTTCAAACTCGTTTTTTCTGGAAATATAATTTGTAGCCAGGCCAATCAGCAACGAAAGCGGGCTGTACAGGATGCCGAATACTATCAGACCCATATGAAAACTGGTGCTCTTTGCTCCCACTGCTTCAGAAAGAGCAGGACTGTTCACAACAAGTGAAAACAGGAAAAGCATGAAACCGGTCAGGATAACCGAGAGCAGCAATGTCTGGAGTACATGCTTCTTCTTATAATGTCCTATTTCATGAGCCAGTACGGCAACAATCTCTTCTTCAGTTAATTCTTTATCCAGTGTATCATAAAGAACTATTCTTTTTTTCGGACCGAAACCTGAAAAATAAGCATTTGCTTTTGTACTTCGCTTGGAACCATCAATAACATAAATATCTTTCAGTTTAAATCCGGACTTCTCTGCAAAGGCTTCTATAGCTGATCGAAGGGAGCCTTCTCCCAGTGGTGTCTGTTTATTGAACAGCGGAACGATCAGTTCAGAATAGAAAAAATTCATGAAGATTGTAAATGCTGTTATAAGACCCCAGGCATATAGCCAGAAAAAAGGGCCGGTTTTATAATAGAACCAGGTGATAAGGCCAAGTACAGGGATCCCAACAAGCAAGGCTATAAACCATGACTTTATATGATCAGTTATAAATGTTCTGATAGTCATTGTGTTAAATCCAAACTTCTTTTCGATGACAAATGTGTCATAAATATTAAAGGGAATATTGATAAGGTCTGATGCAAGACCAATTATGCCGAAGAAGATCAGGGAAACCAGTACAATATGGCTGCTTATCAGTCTTGATATGTTATCTGCCAGCGCAAAACCGCCGAAGATGATCATTCCAAGAATTACAATAAGATTACAAGTTGAAGACCAGAAGGACAGCTTTTTGTTTTCCCTGTCATAGTTCTGTGTTTTGCGGTATTCTTCCTGGTCACATATATTCTTAAGCTTATCAGGCAGGGAATCGGACCACATCTTTGAATTAAGATAATCGAGATATCGTTCAGTAAGGAAACCGGCAACAGGAATAATCAGTATAAGGTAGAAAATTGTATTGTGCATCTGTTAGGGGCTTATAAAAAAAAGAAGCAGGGCGCCCGTTTAAAATAAGTGTGGAATAAATATGTCTCGCTGCATTTCCTCGTGCTAAAAGGATGGGTGCCCTGCGGTTTTGTAAAGATATAAAATATTTTTAAGTTAACATACCACCACAAACATGAATTGTTTGTCCGCTTACATATGAAGAGAGGTCAGATGCAAGGTACAGTGCTGTATTTGCCACGTCCTCAGGAGTTCCGCCTCTTCTGAGAGGGATTTTTTCAGCCCATTCTTTTTTGACATCACCTGGTAATTTATCAGTCATTTCTGTAAGTATGAAACCCGGTGCAATGGCATTGCACCGGATATTTCTTGATCCGACCTCTTTCGCCACACTCTTGGTGAATCCAATGATGCCAGCCTTGGAGGCTGAATAATTACTCTGACCGGCATTGCCTGAAACGCCAACCACGGAGCTCATATTCACTATTGAACCGCTTTTTTGCTTCAGCATTGCCTGTATGGCAGCCTTTGTCAGGTTAAAAACAGATTTAAGGTTCACAGCAATGACAGAATCCCATTGGTCCTCTGTCATTCTCATAAGCAGTGTATCTCTTGTAATTCCTGCATTATTGACAAGTATATCAATCCTGTTGAAATCCTTCAGCATATCATTAATAACACGCTGTGAGTCTTCGAAATCAGCAGCATTCGAAACGTATCCTTTTGCTTTGACACCTGTTCCTTCGATCTCTTTGATGGATGATCTGAATTCTTCATCATCAGCAATATTGGTTATTGCTATATCGGCGCCTTCGTGAGCAAACCTGAGGGCTATCGCTTTCCCTATGCCTCTGGATGCTCCGGTTATAAGGGCAGTTTTTCCTTCCAGTAATTTCATTTTGTATTGATTATAGGTTTCTGCAAATATAGTAAAAGCTGTAAAGGTTTCTACCCGGGTCCTTATCTGCCTGAGGAGTAACTATTGTTTCCCCAGAGCCCTGGCTACTGTTGTTCCTATATCGGCAGGGGATTGAACAACATGTATTCCACACCTGGCCATTATCTCCATTTTAGCCGCAGCAGTATCGCTCTTCCCTCCTATTATAGCACCTGCATGTCCCATTTTTCTTCCTTTCGGGGCAGTCTGACCTGCAATAAACCCGATAACAGGTTTTGTACCATTTTCACGTATCCATTCAGCTGCTTCTGTTTCCATACTTCCGCCTATTTCGCCAATAACAACAATTGCATGTGTATCAGTATCATCCATTAGCAATTGCACAGCATCGAGAGTGGTAGTACCAACCACCGGATCTCCGCCTATCCCGATGCATGTCGATTGTCCGAGTCCCATCTTCGTAACCTGGTCAACGGCTTCATATGTCAGAGTACCTGAGCGGGATATTATCCCTACGGTTCCTTTTTTATGAATGAAGCCGGGCATAATTCCAACTTTTGCCTCACCGGGTGTGATAATACCCGGGCAATTAGGTCCGATGAGCCTGCTGTCGCATTTCTTAAGATGATCTTTGACTTTTACCATATCGCCAACAGGTATGCCTTCGGTTATTGTAACAATCAGCGGGATACCTGCATCGGCAGCTTCAAGTATACCATCGGCCGCAAATGCCGGTGGAACAAAAATAACTGTCACATCAGCTCCAGTTGCATCAACAGCTTCTTTTACAGTATTAAAAACCGGAAGATCCAGGTGTTTTTGTCCGCCTTTGCCGGGAGTGACACCACCAACCACGTTGGTTCCGTATTCTATCATCTGGGTTGCATGAAATGTGCCCTCTGTCCCGGTAAAGCCCTGTACTATTACCCTGGAATTCTTGTTTAGAAGTATGCTCATATCATTCTGTAAATTGAAAGTGAATATTATTTAAACAGATTTTTTTCAATATGCTCTGATCAGCACGGCTTCAAAAATACCTATTTATTACCTGCATTTCACTATATTTGAGTAATAAATATCATATTCATATGGTAAATATTGAACCGGTTCTTTACATAGGTATATCCCAATCCTTTTTTGCCGGACTCCTGGTTTCAACCCGAAAACCTTCATCAACAGCTGATAAGCTGATGGCAGCGTGGCTGTTCATGATCTGTTTTGAGCTGGTTTTTGCTCTCCTGAATTCAAAAGGGATTGAAATGTATGCATTCCCTTTTGTAGCATTTACGTATGGTCCCCTTTTATATTTATATGTCAGGTTCATGACAGATCCTGAAAGAAAATTCAACTGGCTTGCACTGATACACTTTATCCCTTTTGTTGTATTCTTTGCTGTATCTGTTATTTTCAGATCTATCCCGCTGCTTAAGGATCTCAGAAATTTTTTCACGCCCGACAGGTTTATATCATTGAGAATTACATACAGTACCTGCTTTTTCCTATCTGTTACTGTGTACAGTATCCTGGCCTTCCTGGAAATAAAAAAACACCAGAAGAAGCTTAAGAACACTATCTCATATACATCCTATCTAATCACCCTCAACTGGCTTAAAATAATAACAATATGGTATTATGTGGCCTTTTTTGTACTGTTTATACTGGGTGGTCTGAATCTTATAGGCGATTTTATCCCTTTTGACCCCTATTTTGTAATTTTTGGTTTTATAGCGCTGTTCTCATTTATCTACAGTTTTTATGGCCTCAGGCAACCAGCTATTTACGGACAGGGAGTTAATCTTGAAACAGGGGAAACCGTGGAATCTGAAAGATACATTAAGAGCGGACTGAAAGAGATCCAGGCAGAAAAGTATCTGAAAGACCTTTTATTGTTTATGGACAGGGAGAAACCCTATCTCAACAGGGATCTTAGCATACATGACCTTTCATCTCTGACCGGTATTCCGAAACACTATATCACCCAGATCCTTAATGAGAATCATGGCAAGAACTTCTTCACCTTTATAAATGAATACAGGGTAAAGGAGGTCATTGCAAGGTTTGGTGATCCGGCCAACAATAATTATACGATCCTGGCAATAGCCTTCGACTCAGGTTTCAATTCCAAGACTACCTTCAATTCTATTTTTAAAAGCCAGACCGGTATGACCCCCAGTGAGTACAGGGAAAAGATAGCGGGAATTACAAAATAAGTGGTCATCGCCATTATTAACTCATCGAGTAATTCGAGATCCCGGGTACTGACCGGGCGGCGCGGACCGGTTCTTTACAGTTTTGTAGTACGAATCAGGCGGATAAGACGACATGTGTGGTAATAATTGGTTCATTTGTTATAGGACCGGCTTGTTTGATTAATTCAAAAAAGCAAAAAGCGTGATGGTTCCGGATGACAATTGAAATCAGACTTACTCCCATATGAAAAACTCCCGTATATTACTGGCATACATCTTTTTAATCATATCATACCCTGTATTTTCCCAGACTGACTCCGCTGATATTTCTGAAAAGGGGTATATGCATGTTATAAAAGGATTCTCAAGGGCAGGATTCTATGGGTGGACAGATGGATCCGGACGTGAACCAAAAGTGTCAAGCGGGTACATGGATGTTGGTATTATGTTTGATAAAGGATTCGGCTCCCGCTTTAATTTTTTTTCCGACTTCAGATACAGGTTTGGATATGAATTTATGGAACCTGTCAGCAGGTTTGAAATACGTGAAGCCCGGGCACTTATATCAGGTAAGAAATGGACTGCAACACTTGGCCAGCAAATAATAAAATGGGGTCTTACTGATATAATAAACCCGGAAGCAATGCTATCTCCATGTAATTATATAGCACGCTCTTCTGATAGAGAGGACATCAACCTTGGTAACCTGTCCGCCAGGTTCAGTTATTCTCCTGTTCAGTTAATAAGCCTTGAAGCGGTTGCGACACCATATTACAGGCCATCAGTATTACTTACGGACCTTATACAGTTGCCTTCGTATGTTAGCCTGGAAACGTTTTCCGGACTCAGAACGGACAGGACAAGGTTTACATATGCTTTACGCGCAGATATGCATTTTAAGGCTATGAAAATGGGATTTTCATGGTTTGACGGATATAACCCCGTACCAGGAACGATGTTAAAAAGCCTGGTAATGTATCCTTCCGGTGAGATCTCACAGCCATTTGCACAACTGGTCTACAGTCCCTACAGAATACGTAATGCCGGAATTGATCTTGAAGTGACCACGGATAGAACAATAGTAAAGGGTGAAGCAACCTGGTCAGTTCCCTATAAGTCATATAAGGTTTATGAATATGTTCCAATGCCCGAGATAAACTGGGTGGCTGACATAGAACGATCTTTTGGAGCATGGCATGTCGTTGCAGAATATTCAGGCAAGATGATGACAGGTTTTACAAAAATAACTGTGGTTCCCCTGACAGAACCGGGACAGGACCAGGACACTTTTGACCCAACTGTTTCCGGTGGGACTGATATTAATAGTTATATTAAAGGGCAGGTCGGAGCTTTTAACAGGCTATATAATTACCAGTTGCATAAATGGTACCATTCTGCAGGTTTAAGAATAGGAAAAGATATTTTATACGGCAAGATGAGTCTTTCATTACTAACACATTATAATTTTACCTCGCACGATCTGTATCTGAATCCGGGAATATCTTACAGACCGATGAACAGGCTGACTATTAATTTTGGCATTGATTACTATTCCGGAGCGAAAGGGTCTCTTTATGATCTTATTGAGTCTTCCCTCAATAGCATTAATGCGGCACTGCGAATTGATTTTTAAACCTGGAGTGCATCTGAATAAAACTTACCGGTCAAAATATTTTCATCTCTTTTGAGCCTGTAAATCATGCTGGTTTCATACATTTGTTAATCATTTAATTCTATTACATGATCAGGACGGAAGAAACGATTTGTGCACCTGCAACATCACTGGGAGGTGCCATTGCAGTCATAAGGGTAAGCGGTATCCGGAGCCTGCCTGTTTGTGAAAAGATATTTTTTCCTTCAGACAAGAAACTTGACTTGTCTGATCAGAAAGGGTATACACTGCTATTTGGTGAGATACGCTCCGGAGATGAGATCATTGATGAAGTATTAGTGAGTATATTCAGATCACCTCACTCCTATACAGGTGAGGATTCGGTTGAAATTTCCTGTCATGCATCACCTTATATTGTAACACGGATACTTGACCTTCTTACATCAAATGGTGCCGTTACTGCTCATCCCGGAGAATTTTCCCAGAGAGCCTTCCTGAATGGACGAATGGACCTCTCGCAGGCTGAAGCCGTGGCTGATATAATAAGTGCCACAACAAGTTCTGCTCACAGGGTAGCAATGAACCAGATGCGTGGCGGGTTTTCAGCAGAGATTGAAAAACTCAGGTCTGAACTGCTCTATTTTGCATCACTCATTGAACTGGAACTCGATTTCGGGGAAGAAGATGTTGAATTTGCTGACAGGTCGGACCTTAAAAGGATAATTATAAAGGTAAAGGAACTGGCTGACGGGCTTGCTGATTCATTCCGTCTGGGCAATGTGATAAAAAATGGTGTCCCTGTAGTCATTGTCGGTAAACCAAATTCCGGAAAGTCAACCCTTCTGAATGCCCTTCTTATGGAGGAAAGGGCAATTGTATCGGAAATACCGGGCACAACACGTGATACTGTTGAGGATGTAATGGTCATTGACGGAACCGAATTCCGTTTTATCGATACTGCCGGGTTGCGTGAAACATCAGATGTCATTGAAAGTATTGGCATTAAGAAGACACACGAAAAAATTAACCAGGCTTCAGTTATCCTTCTTGTTGATGAGGTCAGTGATGAAACGACAATGATCATTGACCGGATTAACTCAATCCGGTCCATGACAGGTGATCAGGATAAAAAGCTTTTCATACTTATCAATAAAACAGATACCTCGACCGGTGAACGACTTGATGAGATCAGGGGATCCATTATACCGAACAAAAACGAAAATCTCCTTTTTATTTCTGCAAGGGAAAGGACGGGAATAGAAGAGCTCCGCAGGCTCCTGGGTGCTGCTATAACAAGGGATCAGGATGTTGAAGAAAATGTCATTATCACCAATGTCCGTCATTTTGAGGCACTTACCAGGGTGTCGGATAGTCTTGAAAGAGTGCTGGAGGGACTTGAAACAGAATTACCTGACGATCTTATAGCAATAGACATTCGCCAGGCGATACATTACCTTGGGGAGATCACGGGAGAGATCACCACAGATGAGATACTCGGTAATATATTTAAGAATTTCTGTATCGGAAAGTAATGCAGGTATAATAGATTTGTATCTTATTTATCGCTTTTTATGGGATTGATTTTTATGGTTTTCATTATTATTGTTTAACACAATAAAATGTAAGTAATTATCCAACTATTGCAATTACCTTTGTTAAAATTTTAAAAATGCAATTATCTGTAAGCAGAAAGAATGTAACATTCAAACCAGATCCAAGTAGAGTGATTGCCCGGTTTCTATACACAGATGAACCTAGAGCAATAAATACGATTCGATTCGTTTTGGGTATGTCTGAAAATGAATCATTATTAGCGATAAAGCAAACTCTAAGGGATTATTCGATGCGTCATCGCAATATTTCAAGAATTTTTGAGAAACATTTTAATAGAATTGCCCATCTGCTAGTCTTATTGAGCATAAGACCAGATGAAATAGAATATTCTAAGAAAATTCTCATAGGTTCCTATTTTACGATGGAATATTCTATTGAATCTGCAGCCTTTTTTAATCCATCTGTTGTTGAGCACCCCGATCAGACAGAGATTAGCCCGGGATTTAAAAGAGTGATTATAAGTTTCAGGGCTACTGGTGAAGGGCATATATCTTCAATTGTATTCAGGACAGGAGTACTCGATAAAAATAATAAACTTACAATTGAACCTATTGGCAAATTGGTGGAGGAAGCAGAACACATTTGGAGGCATACTTACAACAAGAAATCATTTGCCCATAAATTGGATGAAATGCAGGAAGTCCAGGCCATTATTCCTCCCGGGTTGATATTGGATAAATTAAACGAAGAATTTACATACGGCGAACTCCGGGAATGCATCCAGGACGCAAGAAAGGCAATTCATCTGGCTTCTGAAAAGGAATTCCTTTTTAATCAGATTATATGGCTTGCCTCCTCGCATTACGAACTTCAATTTTCGCTGGATACAAATATCTCTGAAAGAGTAATTTTTCCTGTTTCATCAAATGAAAAGAATGGTATTGAGGATGCCCGCTTCGTTAAATTCACAGACGAGGAGCACAAAATAAAATACTACGCAACTTATACAGCTTATGATGGTGCTACTATTTTGCCCAAATTGCTGGAGACTGAAGATTTTTATCACTTCAAGGCGATGCCTCTTCACGGTGAAATTGCAAAGAATAAAGGGATGGCGTTATTTCCTCGTAAAGTGAAGGGAAAATATGTCATGCTTTGCCGGACAGATGGTTTTAATAATTATATTGCTTTTTCTGATAATATTGGTGTATGGCGTGAGGCCAGGATGTTGCAGCAGCCAAAATACCCATGGGAAGTTATTCAAATTGGTAACTGTGGCTCACCTATAGAGACAGAAGAAGGCTGGTTAGTTATAACGCATGGTGTCGGACCCATGCGCGAATATGTATTAGGAGCGGCTTTATTTGATCTTGATAATCCTGAAAAAGAGATTGGAAGATCAAAGACTCCTCTTTTAATTCCAAATGCTGTTGAAAGAGAAGGCTACGTTCCAAATGTTGTATATTCTTGTGGCTCAATTGTGCATAATGAAGAGTTAATAATACCTTATGCTATGTCTGATTATTCTTCTACCTATGCTTCAGTTAATTTAAAAGAACTGTTATATGAATTAAAAAACTCATATAACAGTTAAATACATCCTATACTCAACAGGTAATATCTTATACAAACCACTTTGCATTATCCTATATTAAAAGATGCACTCCATTGGTAATGTGTGAATAATGTAACTTATTCACATAGTTATGTAATAGAATTCTGATAAGATAGAAATATCTTTGGAACATGAAAGACAGAAAAGGAAGTTAAGGGCAGAACGAAAAGCTTTAGCTATATTTTTTAATATAGATGAGTAACCCTGGTTCCTTATGCAGTAATTTGCAGTTTAAAAGTGCGTAGTCATGAAGAATTTACTATATGTAATTGCGGGTTTGATATTAATAATCTGGGGTATGATTTATTGGGGATTTAATTCATCTCCAAGAGTTCATTATTTACTGTTGGCAGCTTTCTTAATTATCCTTTTTAGAATTATTTTCGACAAAAAACTTTCAGGTAAATAAACATTATAAACAGTTTTTTATCAATTATTTGAGCTGACACATAATTGGGAATTAACGTATAAATATGTTAAAAGTATACGCACTTGTGCATTGGAATTGGGTCTTTGGAAACATTCCTTGAGAAGAATGCCAAAATTGTAATTCCAACAGGTTCTGATATAGTCAATATCATTGGCGAAATGGCTGGAATAATGTCTGACAAAAGGGAGTTACCAGATTAATAGAAATCAAAATATAGACTGATGATAAAAGTATTAATTGCACTCGACTTTGATCCCAGCGCCCAAAAGGTTGCGGAGGAAGGATATGCTATTGCGAAAGCATTGAGCGCTGAAGTCACATTGGTGCATGTAAAAGCTGGGGCAAAATATTATGCCTCAGTTGGTCATGTTACAGTAATTGGATTTACTGGTCATTTAAAGGATGATAAACCCATTCCCCCGGAAATTCTTAATCCTGATATTATTTCTCAGGAATTTCTTAAAAAGGCAATGCTCCATTTGGGTAATGGTAACATTAAAATTCTTGCTGTTGGTGGAGCTTGTGCTGAATCGTTGATAAAGACTGCACAAAATTTAAAATCGGACTTAATAATTATGGGTTCACATAGCCGGAGATGGTTTGAAAACACAACATTGGGAAGTATTACCAAAAGAGTATTGCTTGATTCAAATATTCCGGTCCTTGTTATACCAACTAATAAAAGCCACTAAAATAAGGTGAGTTTCTACTGCCGGTTTTTAGAGACAGGATTGTAATCCTTTGATAAAATCCTTTGGTAAACGTCAAGGTAATTTTCCACCATTTTCTTTTGGCTGAATTTTGTATGAGCCCATTCTCTGCAATTTTTTCGGTTCAGGGTATTGATCCTGGTCACCGCTTTCACAGCCTCTTTCAGGTTACTTACTAAAAATCCCGTTATGCCATTCAGGATTAATTCGGGCATTGATCCCCGGCTGTTGGCAATTACCGGTGTCCCACAGAACATAGCTTCCACCACGCTAAGTCCGAAAGGTTCATTAAAGCTTATGAGGTGCAAAAGGGCTTTGGCTCCACCCAACAGTTTATTTCTTGCTTCGGGTCCGGAATTTCCTACATATACAATATCTTTATCATTTAAAAAAGGTTTCACCTTAGTGTTAAAGTAGGCTTCATCCTGAACGGGCCCAGATATAATGAGCTTGTGTTTTGTTTGCTTAGCAATTTTAATAGATTCAAAAACACCTTTATGTGGATGAATGCGACCAAAAAAAAGCAGGTAATCCTCGGGTTCTTGTCTAAATTTAAATTCGTGGGTATTTATTCCATTATAAACGGTGGCAAGATAATCAAGATCCGGGTTTCGGTCAGCGTTGCTTATAGATACATAATGACTGCTGCTGTTATATTTTTTATAAACCGGAATAATTTTGGGGGATGAAAAACCATGTATGGTGGTTACTATAGGGGTTTTAATTAATCGGGAGTAACTTAGTGGTAAAAAGTCGAAATTATTGTGGATTAAATCAAACTCATCGGCATGTTCCATTAAATTACTGATATGCAAACACTCTTCAACTTTTACATCTGTATCAGCATTTTCTGAATAGGGTGTTTTGCAAGTCCAAATTAGTTTGCCTTTGGTTTTGGAATTTTCAGTTGCAAACAAAGTAACATCTACGCCTGATTCTATCAGTCCTTCAGCAATATTTGACGTTACCTGTTCCCAGGGACCATATTTTAAAGGCGGAGTACTCCAGGCTATGGAAGAAAGTATAGCAATTTTCATATTTAAAGAGCCTTTCTGGGATTGTTTAAACAATGATCAACCAGTTCATTAATAATAGCTGTTCCCACACACATAACCTTATCGGCACCTCCCCAATATATTTTAACTGTACCATCATCCTCAGGAACAGCTCCACATGAGAATACAACATTATGTACGTAGCCTGTAATTTCATATATTTCTTCGGGTTGCAGAATCCAGTTATCGCCTACAGCAATTATTTTCGAAGGATTGTGCAAATCGTGCAAGGCGACACCCAGCCGGTAAATGCATCCATCCATGGTAGGAAAAACACCATGATAGATATGTATCCAACCTCTGGAAGTTTTAATTGGTGGTGCACCCGGGCCAATTTTCATTTCGTCCCAATGGTATTGCAGGGGTTTCATAATAAGTTTCGATTCTCCCCAGTATTTTAAATCGGGCGAATATGATATCCATATTGACCAACTAGCTATGTCGGAATGCGGTCGATCGAGCCGGGCATAAAGTCCGTCAAATTTTTCGGGAAAAATGACCACATTCCGATAATCGGCTTCAGTAATCAGGGAAAACCTCTCTACAGTTTTAAAGTCATTTGTTTTGGCAAGACCAACACGAACACCATACTTTGAATAGGCACTGTAGGTAATTAGATATTCGCCTCCGATAAAGACAATACGTGGGTCTTCGATTCCAAAGGCTTCATATTCCTTAAAAACACCCTTGGTTTCCGGAACCATAAAGGGCCTGGATTCTACATTAAAATTAAATCCATCATCACTGACAGCTTTTCCCAATATACTTCGTCCGTTTAATTTATGCGACCGGAATATCATCACATACTTCCCATTATGCTTAACAACAGCAGCATTATGAACTGTCGAAACCGGATAAGGCACATCATCCTTTGTCAATATTGGGTTTTTATTGTATCGCCTAATCATATTGGATCGATTTATAAAGCTTCATCAAATGGGCCATCATGTTCATTTTTCATGTCGCGGTATTTGCTGTCGATAAACTTTCGGAAACTATATCCTGACTGACTTATGTTGGACATTTTTTGAAATTACTGTTTCCAATTTCAGAAATTCTGCATAGGCCTGGAGTACCGTTATATAAGATATTAAATAAGTCAAAGAACTTTCAGCTCCCTGATTACGGTTTACTCCATGTTGTTCAAATCCATCGCAACAGCCTTGTGTTTCAAAATCATACAGACTCATGCGCAGGTCATTTTCACCCAAAAACCATAAAAACGAAATGTAGAGTTTGTTTAAATATTCCGAATTATTAGTAAGATGGAATGCCTGATTGTACATTAATACCGAAGCCATAGCATCAATGGGTTGCTGTGCAAACAGGGAACGTTCACTATCTTTTTTAAACCATTTTTCATTACCAATTACACTTAGATAGTTATTATTCAATGTATGTCGGGTAAGAAAATCCATTGAAGAAATTGCTATTTCGGTAATTTCGTTATCATTTAATATCTCAGCAGCGCATAGCATAGACAATGGTAAAATTCCATTATCATATGCAAGTAATGGTTCAAACCACTTCCAATCTGACGATTCATTTTCTTTAAAATGTATAGTTAATCTTTTTGCCATATTTCTTAATCGTTCTATCATCGCGTCATCATTTGAGTGGCCCTTTAAATAATGGCAAATACCAATCATACTATTGGCAATACTTCTGATCGATACAAGTTTTTCGAAATTGGGTGCAGCATTAAAAAAGATTTCTTTGCCCGTTTGGTAATAAGCATCGTTTGGGGCATAACCTAATAAATAGCCCAAAGCCCAAATAGTACGTCCAAAAGAGTCTTCGGAACCTACTTCATCTAAAAACTGGCGGCTGAAACTTAAGAAATTCCTAAAGGTTCCATCCTTATTTTGCATATAGTGAATATAACTTAAATAAATAGGCGAAAGCTCCAGCGCACGGCTATCTTTAAATTGATTATAGGCCATTAGCACCATCAACAATGCCCTGGCATTATCATCAAGGCAATAGCCTTCCTTTAAATTTGGAATGCCAAATTTGGCATGTTGAATAATTCCAGTATCATCTGTTAACCGGTTAATATGTGAGAGTGAAAAAGCTGGCATAATGAGCAGGTCAAAAATGGTATCCTTTTTGGGGGTTTCAATAATTGCATTTTCGGCAACATTTTTAGCTAAAAGTTTATATTTTTCTCCGGTTTTTGGCCAGGTTATTTTCTGACCATAATCAAATGCTTTTTTCTTAATGCTTGAAAGAATTTTCGGGTTATCAAGTAATTCTACCAATAAATCTGCAAGTGCAACGTTATCATTAAAATTAAAAAAACGGCCCCGGCCATCAGCCAACAATTCTTCGGCATGCCAATATGGAGTTGAAACTGCAGCAGTTCCCACTCCTACTGCATACGACAGGGTTCCGCTGGTAATCTGGGATTCATTCAAATAGGGCGTTATGTAGATATCGGTAGCCGACAGGTATTTAAAAAGATCTTCAACATCAATAAATTCGTTTAGAAATACCACATGCTTATCCAATCCAAGGTTTTTAACCAGACGCATTAAATAAATGCGATATTCTTCACCTGAATGTCTCAATACATTAGGATGTGTTTTTCCCAGGACCAAATAAATAACATTGTGGTGTATTCTAACCACCCCGGGCAATGCTTTTATTACTGTCTCAATTCCTTTATTTCGTCCAAGAAAACCAAAAGTGAGCAGCACTTTTTTTTGTTCGAGTTTAAACTCCTTTTTAGATTTTTCAGGGTTGTACGACAAATCAGGTACTCCATGTTCAATAAATTCAATTTTTTCGGCAGGCACATTATATATGTTTATCAAAAAATCTATGGCTTTTTTACTCATTACCACAATTTTTTGTGACATATTGCATATTTGCTGCAAAACCGCTTTTTGATTGTATGATGGTTTCTTAAGTATTGTGTGAAGAGTAACAATGAAAGGTATATCCAACCGGTGTAATAAAGGTAGAATATTTACTCCGTCCTGGCCTCCGAAAATGCCAAATTCATGTTCTAAAATGCAAACATCAGCACCACTTAAATTTATAAACCTGGCGGCTTTAATATAGTCCTCAAGCTGCTCCTGATTAATGGTTGTTTTTACTTCATCAGGATAATCATAATGGTTGTTGAAATCGTTTAATGCTACCACAAAACCATTATGGCTGTGCTCAGATGTTTTATCTTTTGAAATTACAGAATTAAAAAGATCTTTTGTAAAAGAACCGATACCGCATTCTCTTGGTGGATATGTTCCTATAAAAGCAATTTTCATTTTTATTAAGATTGGTTATTAATTAAATTTAGTGCTGTTTCATGGTTTACCTATTTTACATTTTTTATCATTATGAATATCAATGAATTTCCAGCGAAGTAATAATGCCGGACCTCTTCGAGATTCCTTTCCATTCCCAAAGTGGATAAATATTATTAGGCAGCGGAGACGGATTAGTACTAATTTGTTGGGTTCAGGTTTGAATGATTTTGTATTTTTTCAACCTTGTGTTCATAATGGTACGGCTTCATAACCACTTTTAATAATGGTTGAAATCATTTTGAACCTCTCGTTTGCTTTGACATTATGTGAAGTATGAGCCGGAATAATTATGCCCTCGCCGGTATTCAACAGATTTGAATTCTTATCAATCTCAACCTCAGCAGCGCCTTCAATAATTTGAATAAATGTATCAAAAGGTGATGTTTTTTCTGCAAGTGCTTCACCCGTATCAATAGCTACAACACTTACATTCCCCGTGGTTTTTCGTATTATAGTTTTAAATACAACTGAATTTGGAACATATTCAATAATTTCAATTAAAATGTGCATTTTTGATTTTTCTAATTCTTTGGTTAACATGCTCTTTGTTATAAATTAGTAAATAAACAAAGGTAGTTCAACCAATAGGCAAACCGTTATACAATTGATGGTTTAATTTACATCATTCACACATTTTCGAGAGTATCGCGCCTTTTGTTTTTCAGCAACTTAAAGTGTGAGGGTGTTAGGCCGGTTATTTTTTTAAATTGATTCGATAGGTGGGCTACACTGCTATAATGCATTTTTAAAGCAATTTCTGAAAGATTTAGCTCATCATAAACTAAGAGTTCCTTAACTTTTTCAATTTTATGTCTTAAATAAAACTGTTCAATGGTAGTGCCTTTAACTTCAGAAAAAAGGTTAGCCAGATAGGTATAATCGTAATTAAGCTTTTCGCTTAGATAATCTGACAGGTTTACTTTTATTTGTTCGTCAGTATAATGTACCAATTCAATAATAGCATTTATGGTCTTTTCGACTAAAATGCTTTTCTTATTGCTCATCAGTTCAAGGCCTGCCGTTTTTAATGAGGAATCCAGCTTTTTCAATACTTCTTCAGATACTGATCCTATAATATTTGCTTCGCCAATATTTACATAAACATATTCCAACCCGAGTTTTTCAAGTTCACTCTGGACTACCATCTGGCAGCGTAAACAAACCATATTTCGGATATATAATTTCAAAAGATTAATGCACTTGCAAGTTAATTGCTGAAAATATAAAATTAAGGATTATCAGGAAGTATAAAAATCGGATCAATCTGTATCTCTATAACAACATAACTTTCATGTTAGTTCATTAACGCAGAAAATTCGTGACTATTTTATTAAATTGAGTATCATATTAATATTTATCCTTTTTTACAATGTTTAAACAGTTTTGGGTATACAATACTATGTAAAAAAAATAAAGCTAAAATATTGTTATAAGGGAGTCGTTTCTTTATCAGAACGCAATCTTCAGCACATCTTCAAAGTAATCAACAAAATGGACATTGAGTCCTTTCCTTATATAATCCGGCAGATCTTCGAAGTCCTGTTTGTTCTGTTCAGGAAAGATAAGCTCATACACCTTGACCCTGCGCGCAGCGATAGTCTTCTCTCTTACCCCTCCGATAGGAAGTATTTTACCTGTCAGCGTCAGCTCACCTGTCATTGCCAGTCCCTTTTTTACAGCTTTACCGGTAGCCAGGGAATATAATGCAAGAGCCATGGTAATACCTGCCGAAGGTCCGTCTTTGGGAGTTGCTCCCTCCGGAACATGCAGATGTATAAAATGTTCGTTGAAGTATTCTTTATAGTCCTTTTTCTCTGATAAAACTGATCTTACATATGAATAGGCTATTTCCGAGGATTCCTGCATTACACTTCCAAGTTGCCCTGTCTGCTTAAAGCCACTTCCTTTGGCTTTGATGCCATTTGCCTCGATATAAAGCGTAACTCCACCCATTGCCGTCCATGCAAGGCCGAGTACGACTCCGGGAATAGCTTTCTCATATAGCTCTTCCGTTGTAAATACCGGATGACCAAGATATTCAACAAGGTTTTTCGGTGTCACACTTATTTTATCTTTATTCTGTTCTGCCTGGTGGAGAGTCACTTTTCTCATTATCTTTTTGATCTGGTTCTCAAGTCCTCTTATACCTGCTTCCCTCGCGTATCCTTCAATCATTTTCTTCAGCGCCGAATCTGAAATGTTTACTTCGCTGGCTTTCAGCCCATGTCCTTTTCTTTGTTTTGGCACCAGGAAACGTTTGGCTATCTCAATTTTCTCTTCCATTATATATCCCGACAGCTTTATCACTTCCATCCTGTCGAGGAGAGGTCGGGGTATTGTATCGAGCTGGTTGGCGGTGGTGACAAAAAGAATATTGGAAAGATCAAATCTCAGATCGAGATAGTGATCAAGAAATTCAACATTTTGCTCACGATCCAGTACTTCCAGCAATGCAGAGGCCGGATCGCCCTGGTAGCTTGCTCCTATCTTGTCAATTTCATCTATCATGATCACCGGATTGGCCACCTCAGTACGTTTAAGACTCTGTATCAGTTTTCCTGGCATTGCTCCTATATAGGTTCTCCGGTGGCCCTTGATCTCTGCTTCATCGCGCATACCTCCCACTGAGAATCTGAAAAACTTACGACCCATGGCATCTGCAATCGATTTACCAACTGATGTTTTACCCACTCCCGGGGGACCAACAAGGCATATGATGGATCCTGAGACTTTCCCCCTCTTGACTATTGTGCTTATGAATTCCAGTATCCTTTGTTTTACATCATTCAGCCCATAATGCTGCTCATCCAGTATTTTCCGCGCTTTCTTAAGATCTTTGTTGTCATCTGAGAATACACCCCAGGGAAGATCCGTTATCCAGTTAAGATATGTCCGTGTCACATTGAACTCTGCAGATCCTGTTTCCAGTGTTCGCATTTTATCAAGCTCTTCCTTTACAACTTTGTCTGCCTCTTCAGAAAGTGTCAGACGCTGGAGCTTCTTTTGAATTGTCTCAATCTCAGTCGTTTTGTCATCTTTCTCCAGTCCAAGTTCCTTTTTAATCACTTTTAACTGTTCTCTGAGAAAGAACTCACGCTGGTGCTGCGATACCTTATCCTCGATCTGTTTTTGTATATCCTGCTGAAGTTTACTTAACTCTATTTCCTCCTTCAGAAGGATTAGTAATTTTTCACTTCTTTCAAAGAGGTTTGCAGCTTCCAGTACAGCCTGAAGTTTTTTTCCGTCGGCAGACAGGAATGAGGCCACAAGATCCATAAGCAAACCTGGTTTTTCAAGTCCTACCTGTGTCAGGGCCAGTCGCATCTGTTCCTGGAACATCGGATTATATTTGATAAGTTCCTTAACAGAATTAATCACAGCCATGGTAAAAGCTTTTATATCATCCTTTCCCTGTGCTGGATCTTCATACTCATACTTAACATGCCAGTGAGGAATATCAGTTTTCAATCTGTCTCTTACATGATGGAATCTTGTAACTGCCTGGGCATAAACATTGATAGAGCTTTCTGTCTGGTTGAGTTTCCTGAATATTTTGAGCAGAGTACCGGTGGAATACAGTACTGATTGGGTTATATCCTCTGTATTATTCTCTTTTATAAGAGAAACACCAACAAAACCTCCTTCATTTTCAATAGCATACTCGATGCGCTTTACCAGTTCAGTGTTGCCAAAATTCAGGGGAAATGCAAGCCCGGGAAAGACCGGACGATTCTCCAGTGGAAGGACAATCAGATTATCAGGGAAGACTTCACTAACCAATACCAACCCATGATCCGGATCCTGCAGGTTATTAATATTATTGTCTTTTGTATTATTATCATTGTTATTATCTGCCATGACTCAATTGCTGCTAATGATGTGTTTAAAACTAAAAGATACAGAATTTTTTTTATGTTAAGAATATAATTAACAATATTCTTGTCCTCATTCTTCCCGATTATAAATATTGCCTGATAACACTTAAGATTGTGTTTTTATCCATCAGACCTGATTGTCTCCAGAGGGTTTTTCCATCTCGAAACATTAACAGCGTGGGCACTCCTCTTACCTGGTATCGTCCCGCAATCTCACTGTTTCTGTCAACATCAATTTTGATGACTTTTATCTTCTCTCCCAGTTCCCGGGCAACTTCAGCAAGGATCGGTGACTGGATCTTACAGGGTTCGCACCATTCTGCCGAGAAATCAATCAGCACCGGGACTGATGACTGGATCATTGAATTAAAATTACCTTTCATTCTTTTTGTCTTACGAACTAAAATTTCAACATGTATAACAAATAGTAAAAGCAATTTTTTAACAGAAATGTTTAATGAATTGATCTAATTATTGATTTAACTTTACTGCCGAAATATTTTTAAGATGGAGATAAGCTTTTACAGTCTGAGCAGCGGAAGCAGTGGTAACTGTTATTATATTGGCAATGAATCCTGTGGAATATTGATAGATGCAGGCATTTCCGCCAGGTCTGTCACAAGGTACCTTAAAGAAATGGATATATCCATTACGACTGTGATGGGTATACTGATCACTCATAACCACAGCGATCACATCAGGGGACTTGAAGTACTGGCAAGGCGATATAATCTCCCGGTATATACAACAAGGAAAATCTGGAACAGCATACTGACCTCACAGAAAGGAATTACTCCCGGTTGTATCCGGGAGGTCACTCTGCAGCAACAGTTTAAGCTTGCAGGATTTGATATAGAAGTATTTCCTGTTAACCATGATGCTCCTGAAACAATAGGACTTCATATCTGTGCAGGAGATAAGAAAATAACTATAGCAACAGATCTGGGGCATATTTGCGGCATATCAGCCCCGTATATCAGGAGAGCCAATTTGCTGGTCATAGAGTCAAATTATGATGAAGAGATGCTTGTTAAAGGAGGCTATCCATATTTTTTAAAAAAGAGGATACTTTCCGATCACGGGCACCTTGGGAATGACCAGACTTCAGAATTTCTTGCAGGGATGATAAGTGATGAACTCAGCCATATTTGCCTTGCACATCTGAGTAAAAACAACAATACTCCAGAGAAGGCTCTTAATAAATTACGCCACACCCTTGAAAAACATGGAATTAGTCTTAACGGCAAGACCAGCATAAAGGTTCTTAATCGTGACGTGCCAACAGGAGTTATAAGGATTTAAGGTAATCCTTGAAATCACAATCTTATATCAGATGCTTTTTCCACTGAGGCAGTCATTTCAGGTACGAGTCCCATGCGTTCATAAATAGGTCGTACATAAGGCCTCAGCGACGGCAGCCTGCGGAAATATACAGAAACTGCTATCAGGCAACCTGTTCCGCCGAGCATCAGGGTTAAAGGAGCACCGATCAGTCCTGCAAGGCTGCCGCTCAAAAGACTTCCGAAAGGTGCCATTCCCCTGAAAGCCATTGCATAGAAGCTCATGACCCTTCCCCTTTTATTCTCCTCGGAAATGGTCTGCAGGAGTGTATTTGTCGATGCTACGTGAAGCATCATACCCATTCCTGAAAACATCATTATTATAATAGATAGCCACAGGAACCTTGAAAAGGCAAACGCGATCATTCCCCCACCAAAAATGAATACTGCCAGGGCTATAAGCTTACCCAGTCCCAGTACATTATGTTTATTAAGAAGATATATGGCTCCGACAAGGGCTCCGGTGCCATAGGCACTCATAAGGAAACCGAAGGTACTTGCGTTACCATGAAGAAAATCTTTGGCAAATACTGGCGCGAGGAGAGTAAGAGGAGTACCAATCAGGCCTACAGTGGCAAGAAGAAGAATAAGATATCTTATTGGAATGAATCCGAAGGTATATTTAAATCCTTCTTTAAGTTGTTCAAATACATGTGCCTGTACCTGTTTAACATGAGTGGTGATTATTTTCATCCTGAGCAGGGAAATTATAACTGCCAGGTAGCTGATACAGTTGATCGCAAAACACCATCCATCGCCTACTGTTGCAATAAGGATACCTGCAATGGAAGGTCCTATTAACCTGGCACCGTTTACCATCGATGAGTTAAGGGCAATCGCATTGTTTATGTCCTGTTTCTGGTTATCCAGCATCTCGACAACAAATGCCTGCCTGATAGGCATATCGAAGGCATTTATGATGCCAAGAAAGACACTGAGGGCAACCAGGTGCCAGATTTTAATTACACCTGTAAAGACCAGGACAGACAGTATCAAGGCCTGGACCAGTGCCATTGACTGGGTTATAAGCAGTATCTTTTTTTTATCCCACCGGTCAGCTATCACCCCTGCAAAAGGTGCAATAACAAAAAGGGGTATCTGTCCTGAAAATCCAACCACACCAAGAATAAATGCAGAGTTGGATATCTTATAAACAAGCCATATTACAGCTACCATCTGTATCCATGTTCCGATGAGGGAGAGACTCTGTCCGCTTACAAAAAGTCTGTAGTTGCGGTATTTAAGAGCACGGAACATAAGGCTTAGCCTTGATATAAAAGCGGCTGTTTTCCGTTTAATGAAATTTCTCCCATCCTGTTCCTGCATATCGGTATCATCTATTGAACTGCCAGGTGAATTGCTAGCCCCTGCGAGATATCTCCTGCAATGCCTTCCTGTCAAGTAGTATTATATCTTTATCCTTCAGGCTGATTAATCCATCTTTTTCAAATGTCTTTAGCAGCTTAACTGTACTTTCAGTTGAAATGCCTGCAAATTCGGCAATGTCTTTTCTTGAAAGTACGGGAAATATATTTACACCCGAATATTCATCGGGGGACAGGTACAGTAAAGTATCTGCCAGGCGGCCGTTCATCTGTTTGTAAACCAGTTTACTTATCGAATCAAATAACAGGTTACTTTGTTCACAATATCTCTTTATGATGCTGAACGCAAACTTCCCGTCTGTAGAAATGAGTTTTGCGATTACTTCTTTTTCAATGAGGAAAGTCTGAACATCCGTCAAAGCAATAGCAGAATAGTCAAAAGTATTCCTGCCGAATACTGATGACAATCCCAGGAACTCTCCGGGTCTTACAATCTTCAGGTTATAACCCCTGGTACTGTCTCCCTCTATCATCTGCTTAACAAAACCTGTCACGATAAAGAGTACGTAGGAAGCAAACGCACCCTGTTTTGTAAGGTTTTCTCCTTTTCTGAACAATACCTGTGTTCTGCTTGCCTGCACCTGCTCAATTTCGTCCTTTGTCAGAAGTTGAAAACAGGGAGCCTGGATATCACAAAAGTAATCCTTATCCGTATCTGTTATAGTCTTCATTTCTATCAAATCAAACCGCAAATTTAAAACAAATCAATTAAAAAATTGATCTAAATCAATTGTATAACCGGAATCCCCGCAACCTGTTCGCTTCTGTATTTAGTGACTTCAGGATATTTTTGCAGCATAATTTTAAAATTTAAAAGCCATGTTGTATACAAATTTAAAACACATCGAATCTGCTGAAGAGCATCAGAAGATTATCAATGAGAATGAAAATGTAATGATCTGCTGTGGAAGAATGGGACCTATGTGTATTCCCGTTTACGGAATTATGGAGGAGCTTGAGGATACCTATAAGAATGTTAAATTCCTTGATATGGAATTCGATCATCCAGATGCACATGTGATACGCAATGCCCCCGAATGCAATGGTTTTATGGGATTGCCATTTACAGTGTACTATAAAAACGGAAAGCTTGTTAAGGCTACATCAAGTATTCAGACCATAGACCAGGTAACTGCAATTCTTGATAAAGAATTCGGAGCTCCTGTAACAGCTTAATGACGTATGTTCTATGGAAAAGTATGATGTTATTGTTCTGGGTGGTGGACCGGCTGGCCTTTCGGCGGGGATATATCTTTCAAGGGCCAGACTTAAAACACTGATTCTTAATGAAGGAACGGCTGGTGGTCAGATGGTTTTGACTCATGAGATAGCTAATTACCCTGGTGTTGAAAAGATATCCGGATATCAGCTTGCAAACATCATGCGAAAACAGGCAAAGGAGTTCGGATGTGATATTAGAAATAATATTTCGGTTAAAGGGATTGAACTTACCGGTGAGGAAAAGAAGATATCACTATCCGACGGTTCAGTTTACACTTCCTATTCAGTTATCCTGACACCCGGAGGCAGGCCCAGAACATTAAATGTACCTGGAGAAACAGAACTGAAGGGCCGGGGTATCTCCTACTGCGCTACCTGTGACGGTGATTTCTTTTCCGGCAGGGAGATTGTTGTTGTCGGAGGGGGCAATTCTGCTCTTGAGGAAGCTGTTTCCCTGACACGCTATGCATCGAAGGTTAGCATTGTACACCAATTCGATCATTTCCAGGCTTTTAATCATGCAATTGAGGAAGCTCGTTCAAATCCGAAGATAGATTTTCGGATGGAATCGGTCATTACTGCCTTTAATGGTTCGGAAAAACTGGAAAGTGTCGAAATTAAGGATCTAAAGACAGGAGGAAAATATAGATTTGCAGCCGAAGGAGTATTTATCTTTATCGGCTATGTTCCGAATACTTCTTTCCTTGTTAACACTGTAAAAATGAATGATTACGGAGAGATCATTGTCAATAATGATATGGCTACAAGTATCAACGGGGTTTTTGCCGCGGGTGATTCTATTGCGAAGAAATACCGCCAGATATCAACTGCCGTTGGTGAAGGGACAATTGCTGCACTGGCTGCCACCGATTTTACCTACCAGGTAAAGAACAGAATGAAGCATGAATTAATTTTATAAAAAATGAACTATACATTAATTATTGTCACCACGCTTGTAATTATAATTATCGCTTATATATATTTTAATTACAGGAAGATAAAAAATACTCCGGCTGTTGAGAACAACCCAAAGATAAGGGTGTTATCGGATAAAAATTTCCAGAACCAGATAAAGACCGGGATATTTCTGGTGGATTTCTGGGCTGCATGGTGCATTCCCTGTAAGATGATGGCTCCTGTGCTGAATGATGTGGCCGAAGAACTTGAAGGTAATGCAAGGGTCGGGAAACTTGATGTCGAGGCAAACAGGGCCAGCGCCGCAAAATATAATATCAGGAATATTCCTACAATGATTTTATATAAAAACGGGAAAGAGATAGATCGTTTTGTAGGCGCAAAAAGCAAGGATTACCTGCTGAAACAAATTAACAGGATAAAATAATATTAAGATATTATGGAAAAGGTACAATCGTTTGAGGAACTGAAAAAGAGAATTTTCGCAGTAAAAAGATCCATGCTGCTTCTTTATAAGGAAGGGAGTGATCAGAGTAATTGTGCATACAGGAATCTTGGTGATGCTGCAATCGACTCGACAAACCTTACTGTACTGACTGCAGATGTAACAGGGGTCAGGGATATACACCAAAACTATGGTATCACAAGTGTCCCTTCACTGTTGCTTTTTGAAGAAGGAAACATAACCGGGGTAATAAAAGGATGCCACGAGCCAGGATACTATATATCACTGGCTGAAAATTCATCCCTGGGGGTTAGTGCTGCAGCCAACAACGAAAAACCTGCAAAAAGAGTTACTGTTTATTCAACGCCAACATGTTCATGGTGTAATACCCTGAAAACCTGGCTTAACAAGAATAATATACGCTATACTGACATCGATGTGTCAGCCGATAAGAGAGCAGCTGAGGAGCTCGTTCGCAGGTCGGGCCAGCGGGGAGTGCCCCAGACAGATATAAATGGTCGCATAGTAGTTGGATTCGATCAGAATAAACTTAAAGAACTTCTTGAAATACAAGGATAAAGATCAGTAATACAGATGCTTATTAAGTAAAATCATTTA
>Ga0307440_1000249_pt1 | contig 26189 bp, 24 predicted proteins | sample SalMarWE160410MG_FD_202150 | JGI IMG/M metagenome (GOLD analysis project Ga0307440, IMG submission 202150) | Salt marsh sediment microbial communities from the Plum Island Ecosystem LTER, Massachusetts, United States - WE1604-10 | ecosystem: Environmental > Aquatic > Marine > Intertidal zone >...
AGCACGCTCGCTGCGATCACCGGGCTGCTGCTGGCGATGGGACTCGCCGCGTTCGTGGTGGCCATGCTGGTCGCCTCGTTCCTCGCCCACCGGTTCACGACACCGCTGACCCGGCTGACCGAGGCGTCGCGCCGGCTCGCCGAGGGCGACTTCTCGTCACGTGTCCCGGCCGATGAGCTGGCATCGGGAACGCTGGAGCTCCGGGCGCTGTCGATCCAGTTCAACACCATGGCCGACCGCCTCGAGGAGAGCGTCGCCATCATCCGCCGCGATCGCGACTACAGCCGCGACTTCCTGGCCGACGTGAGCCACGAGCTGCGGACGCCCATCGCGGCCATGCGCACGTTCATCGAGCTGCTCCAGGGCCCGGCCGGCCGCGACCCGGCCGCACGGTCCGAGTTCCTCGACTCGTCAGCCGTGCAGCTCGATCGGCTGGACTGGCTGGCGCAGAACCTGCTCGAGCTCTCGAAGCTGGACTCGGGCCTGATCCTGCTCGACCTGCGGCCCGACGACGTCCGGGGCACGATCGAGTCGGCGGTCGAGCAGCAGCTGGCCACCGCCGAGCGGCGCGGCATCCGGCTCACGACCAACCTGCCCAACGGGCCGCTGCGCATCCGGCATGACGCCCCGCGAATCGGACAGGTCATCACCAACCTCGTGGGCAACGCGCTCAAGTTCACCGGACGAGGCGGCACGGTGTCGGTCACGCTCCTGCGCGGAGCCGACGGGGGCGCCCGGATCGAGGTCGCGGACACCGGCGTGGGCATCCACCCCTCCGAGCTGCCACGCGTGTTCGACCGCTTCTACCGTGGCTCGGAGGCGAACGAGGCGCGCGGGACCGGGTCGGGCCTCGGGCTGTCGATCGTCAAGTCCATCGTGGACATGCACCATGGAACGATCGCGGTCGAGAGCCGGGTGGGCCAGGGCTCGCGCTTCCTGGTCACCCTGCCCCGGGATCCCCGTGATGCGACCGAGGTCACGACGTCCGGCCAGCAGGGCGCCGGTGCGCCCGAGGTGGATGCGTCCCCGGCGGGCAAGGTCAACGATTCTTCACCGTCTCAGGCATCCACGATGAATCGCGATCCTGCACCCTTGGTGGCGGGTCCCGCACGTCACACGGCGGCGGGCCCATCCAGCGAGCACGAGGGAAGATCAGCCCACTCATGAACGACGAACCCACGCCGGCCGCTCCCCAGGGCCCCGGCGGCAGCGATCCCGCGGACGACACCCAGCGGATCGAGGTCCCCCGCTACGCTCCCGCCCCCGATCCACGCCCGGACGCCCGGTGGGCATGGGCCGCACCAGGCAGCCAGCAAGGCAGCCAGCAAGGCGGGGAGCGCTGGTATCAGCCGGCGCCCACCGAGCCGACGGGAATCCCCGGTGGATCGGGCTCGGGCGGCAGCTGGGGCCAGGGGACCGGCCCTGGCCCGGAGGCCGGTTGGGGCCAGCCGCCGGCCCCCGGCGGACCGGTCGGAACCCCGCCGCCCGCGCTCTGGAACCAGCCGGCAACGCCGGTCCAGCCGCGCAGGCGGGGCGGTCCCGGCATGGGCATGATCCTGGGTGCCTCGCTGCTCTCGGCGGTGCTGGCCTCGGGCGGCACGGTCGTCGTGCTCGACCAGACCGGCGCGTTCAACCAGACCGTGATCACCACCGACGCCCCCGGCAGCGGCCAGCCAGCCGGAAGCCAGCAGCAGCAGCCGGTCACCATCGACGAGTCATCGGCCGTCATCAAGGCCGCTGCCAAGGTCAGCCCCGCCGTCGTCAAGATCACCACCATCGGTCAGTCCAGCGATCCATTCGGCCAGGGCTCGAACGAAAGTGTCGGGTCGGGCGTGATCTACAACTCGAACGGCTGGATCCTGACCAACCACCACGTCGTCACCGGCGCGGACCAGCTGACGGTGGAGCTCAAGGACGGGCGCCAGTTCAACGGCACGGTCTATGGCGTCGACACGCTCACCGACCTGGCCATCGTCAAGATCGATGCGACCGGGCTCCCGACCGCCCCGATAGGCAAGTCCGAAGGCCTCAAGGTCGGCCAGCTGGTGATCGCCATCGGCAGCCCCCTGAGCACGTACTCGTTCTCGGTGACGAGCGGCATCGTCTCCGGCGAGGGTCGCTCCATCCTGGTCGACAGCGGCCAGCGGATCACCAACCTGATCCAGACGGACGCGGCGATCAACCCCGGCAACTCCGGTGGCCCGCTGGTCGACGCCGGCGGCTCGGTGGTCGGCATCAACACCGCGATCGCCACTGACTCCAACGGCATCGGGTTCGCCATTCCCATCGACATCGCGCGCCCGATCATGGACCAGGCGGTCGCCGGCGAGACGCTCGCCCGCCCGTGGATCGGCATCCGCTTCGTCTCGATCGACCTCCAGGTCCAGAAGGATCAGAGCCTGCCGGTGGCGGACGGGGCCTGGGTGACGGCGAACGGCAGCACCGATACGGCCGTCGTTGCCGACAGCCCCGCCGCCAAGGCGGGCCTGCAGGAGGGCGACATCATCACCGCGATCGACGGGATCAAGGTGGACAACGAGCATCCGCTCGACGCGCTCCTGGTCCAGTTCTCGCCCAACGACACCGTCGTGCTCGACGTCCTGCGCGATGGCTCGACGCTCAAGCTGAGCGTGACCCTCGGGACCCGCCCGGGCAACCTCCAGTAGCCTCGAATCTCCCGCGCCCGGGCGGTTCCCCCCCCGCCGCCCGGGCGCTCAGACCGGTCGCCGCCGCTGGATCTCGACGCCGGCAGCCCGGATCCGTCCACCCAGGATCACGCGCGGCTTCCGGACACGCACCGTGACCTCGAGCGCCGGAAAGCCGGCCAGCACCTCGTGGGCGATCGCCTCCGCCAGCGCCTCAAGCAGGTTGAAGCGGGTGGACTCCACGATCTCGCGGCAGACCTCGAACACCTGCCCGTAGTCGATGGTCTCCTCGAGGTCGTCGGTCTGGCCGGCCACCCGCAGATCGAGCGTCAGCTCAACGTCGACCTCGAACGGCTGTGGCGTCAGCTGCTCCTCGGGGAGCACGCCGTGCGTGCCCTCGAACACCATCCCGTCGAGGACGATCCGATCGGTCACGATCCGGTATCCGCGTGCCACCCGTCCGGCCGCCAGCCGCGCACCACGGCGTCGGCCAACCGAGCGGCCCGGACGTTCTCCCGGACGTCGTGGACGCGCACCATGTCGATGCCGGCCGCGATCCCGAGCGTCGTCGTGGCTGCCGTGAGCTCGACTCGCTCGTCGGAGGGCAGGTCGAGCAGCTTGCCCAGCGTGGACTTGCGCGAGGTCCCGAGCAGCACCGGCCGTGCGAGCAGACGCAGCTCGGCCAGCCCGCCGAGCAGGGCCACGTTCTGGTCCGGCGTCTTGCCGAACCCGAAGCCCGGGTCGACCACGATCCCGTCCCAGGGCACGCCGGCGTCGAGCGCCCGGTCGATCGCCCGCTGGAGATCGGCCAGGATCTCTGGCAGCAGGTTCCGGTAGCGGGCCTCGGCGCGGTTGTGCATCAGCACGATCGGCACACCGTTGCGGGCGGCGACGCGCGCCATGTCCGGCGCGTCGGCGACCCCCCACACGTCATTGACGAGGCTCGCGCCGGCGTCGATCGCCGCCGATGCGACGGTCGGGTTGGTGGTGTCGACCGAGATCGGCATCGAGGGCAGCGCGGCCGCGATCGCCCGGATCGCGGGAACCACCCTGGCCGTCTCGTCCGCCTCCGACACGGGCTCGTGACCGGGACGGCTCGACGCCCCGCCGACATCGAGCATGTCGGCGCCGTCGGCGACCATGCGGCGGGCCTGCTGCACGGCCGCCTGCACAGGGTCCGCGCCAGCCAGCAGGCCATCGCCCGAGAACGAGTCGGGCGTGATGTTGAGGATCCCCATCACGTACGTCCTCGTCCCCCAGGCAAAGGTCGCCGCGCCGATCACGGTGGGTTCCGGCGGCCCGGGCAGGCCGTTGCCGGCGCCGGCGGGAAGCGCAAACGACGGCGTCGCGGCGCCACCCCCCAGCTCCGGACGTCCCCCGACCACACCCCCGTCCCCGAGGAGTGGCTCTCGCTCCCGCCCCTCCCGGGCCATCCGGCGCGGCTCGCTCACGAAACCCTCACGCTGCCACCGGGTCGCGCAGGAGCGGGTCGTCCACCAGCTGCTGCCGCGCCGCGCCGACCAGGTACAGGGACCCGGCCACGACCACGGGACCCGGCGCGTCGGCCAGCGCTCGCTCCAGCGCCGCGACAGGATCCGCGATCTCGAGCACCTTCGCGCCCGGCAGCGCTCGGCGCCAGATAGCCGCAAGCCGATCCGCCGGCAAGGCGCGCGGCAGGTCCATCGCCGTGCACAGGATGGTGGCCCCAGCCACGGCCGTCGATGCGGCGACGGCGGCCACCACTGCGGCCGCGTCCTTGTCGCGCATCGACGCCCACACCAGGGTCAGCGGGACCGGCGGCGACGACCGGCCACCCTGGAGGTGCGGCCGCAGGTCGTCCAGGGCCATCGCGAGCGCGGCCGCTCCGTCGGGGTTGTGCGCGCCGTCGAGCAGCACCTCACGGATGGAGGCCCGGGGACCGGCCATCTCGACCAGCTCCAGCCGGCCGGGCCACTGCGCGGCCCGGAAGCCTCGACGCCTGGCGTCGGGCGGGCAGCTGGCGATGCCGCAGGCGGCCAGGGCGTCGAGCAGCGCGTCGGCGACGGCGACGTTGGCGGCCTGATGGCGCCCCCGGAGACCCACCCGCGTCGCTCCGAGCCGGGGCAGCTGGACGTCGATCCCGTCCCGACCCCATCCGCGAAGGGGCGCCGGCTCGACGACCGTGAGCGGGACGCCGAGCCTCGTGCAGCGGCGCCGGACCACGGTCAGCGCGTCACCGGTGGCCCCGGTCACCGCGACGTCGTCGTGTTCGATGATGGCGGCCTTCTCGCGTGCGATGGCCGCGACCGTCGATCCCAGCCGGTCCGTGTGATCGAGCGTCACATTGGTGACCACGGCCACCCCGCCGTCCCAGGCATGGGTGGCATCCAGGCGACCGCCCAGCCCGACCTCGACCAGGGCCACATCGGGCGCCACCTCGGCGAGGTAACGGAACATCGCGGCCGTGAGGAGCTCGAACTCGGTGGGTGGACCGAGGCGGCGGGCCACGCGATCGGCCAGCGGCAGCGCCCCTGCGATGAGGTGCGCGAACACGTCCGGCGGGATCGGGCGTCCATTGACCATGATCCGTTCGCGGTAGGTGACGAGATGGGGCTTGGGTGTCGTGCCCACCCGGTAGCCCGCGGCCTGGAGCGCCGCGGCGGCCAGCGCGATCACGCTGCCCTTGCCGTTGGTCCCGGCAACGAGGGCACCGCGCAACGACGTCTGCGGATCGCCCATCAGCCGCAGCAGGGCGCGCACGCGGCCCAACCCGAGGTGCACGCCAAACCGGCCGCGTGCCTCGATGGCCGACAGCGCCTGGGCGTAGCTGAGGTCGGGCGGCGTGGCCGCCGGGCTCCCGGTCGCGGGCGCGCTCACGTCTTGGTCAGGTCGTCCTCGTAGAACACGCATTGGTTGAACCGGGGCGTGAGACACACGTCGTTGACGAAGCCCTCGTCGAGGTGAACGCCGCCGCGCAGCTGGCAGCGCGAGACGTTGTTGGGCTGGCGCAACAGGCCCTTGAGCAGGTGCGGGGCCTGGATCGGGATCGCTCCCCGAGGTCCGGTCATGTAGAAGTGGGGGCACACGTTGCGGCGCAGACTGGGCAACCCGAACCCGCGGATCGGCGGCATCGAGTGACGTGGGGCACCCGGCCGCGGGGGCCGAACGCCATATGCGGGCGGTCTGGAATCCGGCAGGCCCACCCGCTGGCCGGCCACAGATCCCCGCACGCCGATGCCGGGCAGGCCGCCCACGGTCGGCCCGACGGCCGGCAGGCTGTCCTCCTCACCGGTGGTGGCGGCGCGCCGCTGGACCCGGGCGATCGGTCCAAGACTCCACGAGCCTCGATCGCCGGGACTCGGCCGCATCGGTCGCCGGTCTCGTGCCTCCACACGCTCCCTCGTCTGGTCGCGCACCCCGGGCCAGGCGCCGCAACACGCCCGCAGCGTATCACCCGACCCACTCGACGGGCGCACGCCGGACTCGGCCGGAGGACGCTCAGCCGCGCTTCGGATCCCGCGTCCGGCGAGTTCGCGCGCGACCGGACCCGGTTCGCGACCACGGACCCGGTTCGCGCCGTCGGGCCCGGTCCCGCCGCTCTCGTGCGACAATCGCGGCCGATGGACATTCGCCGCGGGGGCCGCCCGTCCCAGGTCCGGCCTCGCCCGCCGTCAACCGGCCGGCCCACGCCCCCGAAGGTTCGCGCCGTCGGGCCGGCGCCCACCCGTCTCTCGCGGCACCGGCGCATCGAGCGCAGGAGGGGACTCCCCATCGTGGCGCAGGTGGCGCTGGTCGCCGTGATCGTCTCCCTCGGCGCCGGCGTGCTGTGGGTCGCCAGCGGGGCTGTCGGGCCCGTGATCTCGACGGCCGTACGCGGCTTCGGCAGCGTCATCACCTCGATCGGCACCGTGGTCGCCAGCCCAGAGCCGACGACCGCGCCGCTGATCGCGGATGCACCGACGATCGTCTCGCCCGATGAGCCGTACACCAACGCCGCCACGGTGGACGTGACCGTCCATGTCCCACCAGCCGTGGTCGGTCTCGATGGCTACGTGGTCCACCTGTGGGTCACGTTGCCCGACCAGGATCCCAAGGACCTGGTCGAGACCGCGGTCGGCGAGACGTCGACCCTGGTGATCCCCGGGGTGGAGCTGGCCAAGGGCCGCAATGACATCCAGGCGTCCATCACCGGGCCGGGGGGTGAGAGCGAGCGGTCGGCGATCGCCACCTGGGTTCGGGACACCTCCAAGCCCAAGCTCACGATCATCTCGCCCAAGGACAACACATCGACGACCAAGAGCTCGGTCACGGTGAAGGGAAAGACGCAGCCGCAGAGCACGGTCCACCTTCGCAACGACGCCAACGGCGCATCGGCCACCGTGGACGCCGATGCGGACGGCCTGTTCCAGGCCAAGCTCGCGCTGGCCGCGGGCAGCAACACGATCGCCGTCACAACCACCGACCCGGCAGGCAACGGCAATGACGTGACGCTCACGATCCGGAAGGGCCTCGGCAAGCTGGTCGTGTCGTTGACCGGATCGGCCTACACGTTCAAGGTCAGCAAGCTGCCCAGGAAGCTGACGCTTGACGTCGTCGTGACCGGCCCCGACGGCAAGCCGGTGGCGGGGGCGATGGCGGTATTCACCATCTCGGTGCCCAATCTCCAGGTGATCGACTCGTCCCAGATCCCCACCGGGAGCGACGGCAGCGCGACGTTCTCCACCACCATCCCCGCAGGGGCAGGGCTCCAGCCGGGGCTGGCCACGGTGCTGGTCACCACCGATACCTACGGTCAGGGGACCGACCGCCAGGTCCTCACCTTCAAGTAGCGTTCCGGACAGGCGTTCGACGGCCGGTCCTCGCCACTCGACAGGGGCGCCGTGCGCAGCTACGATCCCGCCATGCCGGTCTGGCGCTGCCCGCACTGCGGAGCCTCGCAGCCCGAGAGCTCGCGCTGCTGGGTCTGCCATCGCTCGACGACCTCATGCGGCACCTGCCGCCACTTCCGACACGGCGTCGCCGGCGGCCTGGGCCTGTGCGGGATCGCCCCGCGGGGGCTGGCGATCCAGGCGACCGATGTCCGTCCGTGCTGGGCGGCGCCCGCTTCGGTGCCGGACGCCGGTGACCAACGGCCCCGCGCAGGGGCAGCTCCCGGCGCGTCCGCTCCGACGATGTCAGGCGGCGTAGCCTCGCGCCCGGCTCGAACGTTCGTGCCGGTGGACGAGCTCCAGCGGGCCGACGCCGCCCAGTCGACCGCAGACGACCCCTCGATGATGAGCCTGGCGGGATCGTCGGCGGCCCCGGGCGCTCAGGGCGAAGGCCGGCCCCGCTCTCCGGTGAGCGCCGTCACCCGGCCGGGCACCGCCGAGCCGCGCTGGTCGCTGTGGGGCGACCCGGACGCCTGACCCGGGCGTCATCGAGGGCAATCGATCCTACGTGGTGCCGGCGTCGGCTAGGGCGCCGTGGAGCTCGGTGTCGACGGGCTCGGTGTCAGCGTGGGGGTCGGGCTCGGCGTGGGGCTCGGTGTCGGCGTGGGGGTCGGGCTCGGCGTGGGGCTCGGTGTCGGCGTGGGGCTCGGTGTCGGCGTGGGGGTCGGTGTCGGCGTGGGGGTCGGTGTCGGCTCGGGACCCTTCGACACGACGTAGTCGACCGGCGTGTCGGGCGCCACGATGATCCCCGGCCCCGGCTGCTGGGCCATCACGGATCCAGCAGGGGTGAACGGGTCGTAGTCCTCGGTCCGGGCCCCCAGCGTGAGACCCTCGGTCACGATCAGCTGGACCGCCTCGGATTCGGTCTTGCCGCGGAGGTCGGGCACGGGCACGGCTGCCTTGCCCCGCGCGGTCACGACGGTGACGTCGCTGCCGCTGTCGACCACGGTGTCGGCCACCGGGTCCTGGCTCAGAACCTGGTTCTCCGGCAGGTCCGACTCCTGCGTCCCGCCCACCACGAGCGTGAGCCCCAGCGAGTCTGCCTGCAGCTTCGCCGCGTCGACGTCCATGCCCACGAAGTCGGGCACGGTCACGCTCACCGGGGAGGCGCTGGGGCTGGGACCGGCGCTGCTACCAGCCCCGGTCAGGACCTGGAACAGCACGAACGCGACGACCAGGAGGATGGCCAGGCCGAGCAGCCCGGCGACCCAGGCCCAGGGACCCGAGCCACCTTCCTCGTCGCCGTCCTGCGGCGGGGGCGGAGGCGGCGCTCCCCGGGTTGAGACGGGGGCGCCGGGCGATCCCCCCCTCGCGTACGCGTCCGGCGGGTACGGTGCCGGTGGGTTGGGTCGGGCCTGGGCGGAGGCGACGGTTCGCGCTCCCGCAGCCCCGGCTGCCGCTCCGGCGGCGCCGGGGGCACCCGCGGCGACCGCGCCCGCCGCGCCACGGGCCGCGGGACCTGCGGCGGCACCGCGCTGGGTCGCCTCCTCGAGGAAGCCCTCGAGGGCGCTGGCCATCGCCGCGGCGGACGGGTAGCGCGAGGCCGGGTCGAGCGCCATCGCGCGCTGCACGACCCGGTCGAGCTCGGGCGGCACGGCCGGGCGCAGCGCGGACGGACGCGGGGGCGTGGTGGTGAGGCGGGCGAGCGCGACCGCCGCCGACCCGTCACCGGAGAAGGGGCGCTGACCCGTCAGCGACTCGAACAGCACGATGCCCAGGGAGTAGACGTCGGACGCGCCCGTCGCGACCTCACCCCGAGCCTGCTCCGGGCTGAAGTAGTGGACCGAACCCATGGTGGTTCCGGGCAGGGTCAGCTGGGACTCCGTGACGGCTCGTGCGATCCCGAAGTCGGCGACCTTCACTCGGCCGTCGCGGGAGATCAGGATGTTGGACGGCTTGACGTCACGATGGACCAGCCCGCGAGCGTGCGCCGCCTGGAGTGCCTTGGCCACCTCGGCGCTGATCCGCGCCGCCTGACGCGGGGCCAGTGGACCCTGCCCACGCAGGATCGAGGCCAGGTCCTGGCCATCGACGAGCTCCATGACGATGTACGGGCCAGATTCGTCCTCCCCGAAGTCGAACACCGCGACGATGTTGGGGTGGCTGAGGGAGGCCGCCGATCGGGCCTCGTCCCGGAAGCGCGCGAGGAACTCGGGATCGCGACCGAGCTCGGGGCGGAGCAGCTTGACGGCGACGTCACGGTCGAGCTGCGCGTCGCGCGCCCGGTAGACGGTGGCCATCCCGCCCTGTCCGAGCAGCTCGACCAGGCGATACCGCCCGCCCAGCGTGCTGCCGATCTCGGTCACGGTGTGCTCGTCTCCCCTGCTTGCCACCGGTCCGGGGTGGCCTGGGGCATCCTACCGCAGGCGGCGTGGACGCCGGCAGCTCACCCGCTGTGGCCGCTCATGGGTCAGATGTCCAGCGTTCGCAGGTAGTCGCGGAACTCGGTACCCATGTCGGGGCGGGCGAGCGCGAGCTCCACGGAGGCCTGCAGCCAGCCCATCGTCGTGCCGGCGTCGTACCGCCGGCCCTCGAACGCGTAGCCGTACACGCCCTGCTCCTCCATCAGGGCCTGGATGGCGTCGGTCAGCTGGATCTCACCGCCCGCTCCGCGCTGCGTCTGCTCGAGCTTGTCGAACACCTTGGGCGTGAGGACGTAGCGGCCGATCACCGCCAGGTTCGACGGCGCGTCCTCGGGTCGAGGCTTCTCCACGATCGAGCTGACCCGATACGTCCGCTCACCATCGAGCCCGTCCTCCACCCGCTCCCCACCGATCACCCCGTAGCGGCCCGTCTCCTCGGCCGGGACCTCCATCACCGCCACCACCGAGGCGTGGTACTGCTGGTAGGCGTGGATGAGCTGCCCGATGCATGGCCGGTCGGACACCACCACATCGTCGGGCAGGATCACGGCGAACGGCTCGTGGCCGATCAGGTCCTTTGCCATCAGTACCGCGTGGCCGAGACCGAGCTGTTCCTTCTGGCGGACGTAGGCGACCTGCGCGAGGTCGCTGATGTGCCGCACCAGCCGCAGCTTCTCGATCTCGCCCTTCTCCTCGAGCAGATGCTCGAGCTCGTAGTTGAGGTCGAAGTGATCCTCGATCGCGCGTTTCTGCGACGAGGTGACGATGATGACCTGCTCGATCCCCGCCGCCACTGCCTCTTCGACGGCGTACTGGATCACCGGCTTGTCAACGAGCGGGAGCATCTCCTTGGGCTGCGCCTTGGTGGCGGGCAGGAACCGGGTGCCCCAGCCGGCAGCCGGGAACACAGCTTTGCGAACGCGCATCGAACCTCTCGAGCGGGACGGGGGGTGCCCCGGCAGTATACCGGTGGCCCTGCGTGTCCCCATTCCCGCCGCCCGGCGCGAGCGCCGTCAGGCCGCGTTCGCGTCCTGCGCCACCTCGTCGGCGAAGTCCGCCACGAGCTCCGAGAACGGCCCCGGACGATCCAGGTTCGAGAGGTGCATCGCGCGTGCCACGACGGCGTGGCGGCCACGCCGGCAGGCGGCGGCCCACGGGTCGCCACCGGGCCCGAACACCGGGTCCAGCGCACCGTTCACGATCAGGACCGGCGTCCACAACCGGCCCAGCCGCTCGAGATACCGGCGGCCGGTCAGGATCCGCAGGGCGCGCGCACCGCCGGCCAGCCCGAAGCCCGCCTGGATCATCGGATCTGCCGTCGGCCGTCCGTATCGAAGCCGGAAGAACCACCGGTTCACGGCGTTGAGCAGGCCGGCTGGGGCGCGTTCCAGGGTGTACGCCAGCAGGCGGATGCCGACCGCCGAGGGACCGATCGGCTCGGCCGAGCAGCCGGCAAGCACCAGCCCCGCGACCCGTTCGGGGGCGGCCTCGGCGACGTCGATGGCGACGTACCCGCCGAGCGACAGACCCACCAGGACCGCGCGCCCGGACGGCGCGTTCGTCTTGATGGCGTCCACCACGGCAGCGCATGCCGAGGCGGTCGCAAACGGTTCAGCCGATCGGACGCCATGGCCCGGCAGGTCGATCGCGATGCACCGGAAGCGGCCCGAGAGCCGTCGCATCTGCGGCCACCACTGGCGACGGTTGAGGCGCGTGCCATGGATGAACACGATGGCGGGGGCGCCCGCCGGACCGGCCACCGTCCAGGGCTCCCGGTCGACCGCCGCATTGGTCAGGCTGTCGTCGACGCCTGTGACCGTGCGCGGACGGCCGCTGTGATCCCCGTCGACAGCCTGTCTCATCGGCGAGAGCATAGCCCGACCTGGCTCACCCGACACCCAGAGCGACAACCCCCGGGGCGGCTGGGCTGACTCGAGGGCCCCTCGCGTCAGCCCGGGCTGCCCGGGACGGTCGGGTCCGTTCCCGGGTTGGCCTGCGTGGCGACCGCCTCGCGTGTTCGGACCCGTTCATCCCGGCGCCGCGCACGCTCCCGGCTGGCCGTCGCGAGGCTGATCCCCGTGAACGGGATGCGGACCTCGTGGAACACCTCCACCGACATCAGGAAGCCCGCGAACAGGAACACCACCCCCAGGAACTTGCCGACCTGGAACAGCTCCGTCGAGCCGGCGCGATTGAGCGAATCGGTGATCGTGGGCACGAAGGCTCCGATCGCGATCAGGATCGTCGCCGGCACTCGCGAGTGGAGCTGGCCCGATACCAGGGCATGGGCGGCATGCGGCAGCGAGGCAACCAGGTTCACCAGGATCGCGACCGGGGCGATGAACAGGTTGAACAGGAACTGGTCGCCGGGCTGGCCGGGATCGAGGGAGTAGGGCAGGACGCGACGCTTGGGCATGAACACGTAGGTGGAGAACACGGCGCCGAGCAGCAGCGACAGTGCGCCCGGGATGTTCATGATCGGCGTGAGCAGGCGCAGGTAGCCGGGCATCGCGTCGCCCACGGGCTGTCCCGTGTCCGGACTCAGGGCGTAGCCGGGGGCCGGCAGCGGTGGGGTCAGGACCATCAGCACCAGCGACAGCACGGTCACGGCCCCGATCGCCGCGGCCGCGATGACCGGCCAGCGGTCGTTCTGGAAGTACGTCTCGACCCCGATCGCCAGGGCCAGGATCAGCGCACCGATCAGGTACAGCACGGGCAGCGGCCCGGCCCCCGCGTAGTTGGGGCTGTTGCGGATCATCAGCGCGACCATGCCCGACAGCAACAGCAGGACCGCGTACGTGTAGCCGAAGCGGGTCCGGCCAAGCAGAAACGCCGTGCCGAGGCCCAGCCAGGCCGCCGTCCAGACGGCACCGGTCAGGTACCAGACGCGGTAGATCGGCTCGCTCCAGCCGGCCGCGCTGGCCAGCGCCGCGGCCCCGGACCCGAGGGCGTAGCAGGCCATGCCGAACGCCCAGGCCAGCTGGAACCCTCGTCGACGTTCACGCCACTGGTCGATCAGCATCAGTGTGAACAGGAGCGATAGGCCCGAGGTGAGCGCGGGTAGCAGGACGGTCATCGGTCCGACGAATCGGCGGCTGGCGAGCCGGCGGTGGAACCCGCAGGCACCAGCTGGTCCGTGTGTTCGGCGGGCGATGGGCGCGCCGGCACGGGGTGACCGTCCGCATCGCCCGGCATCTCGTCAGCGGGCCCTTCGTCGCCCCCCCCCGCTGCATACGCGGCGACGAAGGCCAGCAACAGCCCGTCCAGCAGCCCGCTCGACGCCTCGTACAGCTGTCCGATGCGGGCCGCGTCCACCCCCCGGCGACGAGCTACCACGCCCAGCTCTGTCACGAATGGGCGGCGGGCCGCGACGAACATCGACACGCCCTCCCCCAGTGACACGCCCAGGCAGGCCAGGCGATCCCCCATCTGGGCCGCCAGGTCCAGCGCCTGATTCTCCGCATCCAGCCGTCCCGGACCCGGTTCGTCGAGATGTCGGACGAGCGCGTCGACCAGCCGCCTTCCGTTCTCACGGAAGATCGTCCGTTCGTCCACGGGGATCCGGGCCCGCAGGTCCGAGCCATCGCCGTGGAGCGCTCCGTATCGCCTGCGGTAGGCGGCGCTCAAGCGTATCGATGAGTCACCGACACCGGCCAGCCCGCTCGCGGGACCCGTTCGGCGAGCCGTGACCAGCCGCTCGAGCGCTCGACGCTCGAACCGCCGGTGGCCGCCGGGCGTGGTGAAGGCCGGCACCCGGCCCTCATCCGCCCATCGCCGGAGCGTGTCGGGGTCCACGCCCAGCAACCGGCTCGCCTTCCCCAGCGGGATCCGCTCGGGAAGTGGGCGGTCGGGACGCGCGGGGTCGTCCGGCACGGGTCCTCCTTGGCCCGGGCGACCGGCCGTGGCAGATCATCACCAGAAATCTGGGTAAACCTGGGTCGGCTTGTGCTCCCGGTGGCCGCGAGTGTAGGTGCGGCCCCATCGACCGTCAATCGCAAGTCGGTCTGCGGTTCCGGGTCGCCCACCGGTGAAGCGACGAGGGTGGCTCCCGGCAGCCGAGCGTCAGGCGGGGACGAACTCGTGCTCGTCGCGATGCACGCCGTCGCACAGGCCCAGCGCGGGCGGATCGAGCGGCAGCGCGACCGGGCGCATGATCTCGCGCACCTGGCCGCGACGGCACAGGTAGTAGCCCCTGGCCGCCATCCACCTGCGCACGCAGGCGGGATCGGCATGGAACTGGTGCGGGCCCGGGTTGATCGGCGTCTGCTCCGTCCAGTCGACCGCGACCTCGGGCGACACGATGTCCAGGACGCTCACCCGCCACGGTGTGCCTGAGATCAGCTCACGACAGCCGTCGCAACGGATCGCGACGTTGTCGGTCACGATCGTGCGGATGGTCACGCCCATGAGCTCCATGGGTCGAGAATAGCAGGGGCGGCCCGCTCGTCGACGATCGCCCGGAGACCGCGCACAGACTGGTACCCCCAACCGGATTCGAACCGGTGATCTCCACCTTGAAAGGGTGGCGTCCTAGGCCTCTAGACGATGGGGGCCGCGTCCCCGCGAGGGCCGGGCGAGTGTACCAGAGCGGTCCCCGTCCTCCGGCCGCTCATCCCGGGTCGAACCGGTCCCGATCCGCGACGTCACGTGCTCTTGGTGCCGCTCCAGATCAGGCTCATGATCACCGCTCCGGCGAGCAGCATCAGGGACCCCACTGCGATCACTCCGCCGAGCAGCGCCGTGAGCACGGCCGTGCCGTCGCGCCCTTCCCGGCCCGCCCGGACGACGGCCGCCACCGACAGCACCGCGATCGCCGCGAACACCAGGCCGCACACGGCGAGACCGGTGGCCATCAGTGGTACCTGTAGCTGGTCCCTCACCAAGGTCGCGTAACCGAGGAAGCCGAGGCCACCGGCAAGCGCGATCGCAAGCGTGACGCGTACGGGTGTGATCCGGATCGGACCGAGATGAGGCCCGGATCGTCGCCCCTCCATCCGGCGGGCGGCGGCGGGACGGCGGCTGTCGCGCGAACGTTGGCTCATCGCATCGAGCGTAGCAGGCACCGGCGCACGGGCCGTGGCGGCGGTGTGCCGACCGTCCGACCTGTCAAGCGGCGCTGGTCGCGCGCGCGACCGTGCCGGTGTCGTCGGGGGGCTGGACGGACGTGCCACCCCGGTCTCGATGGTAGACGGCGACGTTCCAGCTGACCCGGGGGCGCTTGAGCCGGGCGCCGACCGTCTCCCCGCGCGCTCCGAACGCCGCGCCCAGGAACTCGCGGGCGTCCTCGATCGACGGGAAGGTCCAGTAGCAATGCAGCACGCGAATCTTGAACATGCCGTCGCGCAGGAACGGTCCATCCCGCCGGCCCCAGGAGCCGTACTCGGGCGCATCCTGCGCGCGAAGCTCGCTCACGTCGTCGCGTCCGTAGTCGTGGACGACGAGCAGCCGGCCACCGGGGCGAAGGACCCGATCGACCTCACGCATCGACGTCGGATCGACGCCGCGGAAGCCCGACCACAGGCTCACGACCGCGTCCAGGCTCGCGTCGGGCGCGTCGATCGTGAGCGGGCTGGTCAGGGGCAGGTCACGGCCGCTGATCCCCGCCGCGGCGAGCCGGTCGCGCAGCGGCCCACTCGGCAGGTCGAGGATGGCGACGTCTCGCCCGGCCAGCGGCCCCAGCGCGTCGAGGGCGCGCCCGATCTTGCCTTCGACGTCGGCGGCAGCCCGGAGACGCAGGCCAAGAGGTTCGGCAAGAACGAACGGCAGGTCAGCCACGTCCGGGCAGGATACGCGCGACGCACCGTTGGTGCGAGCCGAGGTGCGGCCGTCGGACGGTGCGCTGCGACCCTGCGGGATCAGCCCGTCCGGTGGATTGCCGGCCCCGGTCAGCCGGCTCGCAGCAGGAGCGCGCCACGCGGCGGGATCAGCACCTCGACCCGACCGCCGGCGACCGTCGCGGCCTCGCCGATCGGCCAGGGCCAACCCGTGGGTGCCATCGGCTCGAGACGGCGGCCCGCGAGATCAGGGACGTCGAGCGCGAGCCGGGCTGCGTCCTGGCCGGCGTTGACACAGACCAGCCACCTCTCCTCGTCGCCGGTTCGCTGCCAGGCGACGGCTGAGCCACCGGAGCCCACGATCGCGAACGTGCCGCGCCGCAACGCCTCGTGTTGATGGCGCAACGCGGTGACGCCCTGGAAGAATGCCAGCTGGTCCCGGTCCCAGGCAGCGACGTCGGTGGGAAACGATCCCCGGCAGCCGGGGTCGTGCTCGCCCGTCATGCCGATCTCGTCCCCGTAGTAGATGCACGGGGCTCCCGGCAGCGTCATGGTCACCAGCGTCGCCAGCCGGACGGAATCCCGGTCGCCACCGCAGATCGAGAGGATCCGCGGCGTGTCGTGGCTGCCGAGCAGGTTGAGCTGCACCGACGTGGCCTCTGGTGCGTAGATCGTCATGATGTGGTCGAGGCGTCGCGCGAAGCCAGGGGCGTCGAGTCGGTCCATCGCCGCGCGAACGTTCGGCTGTTGGTCGATCACCCGGTCGTCGCGGGTTGAGCCAGCGGCAAACGACAGGGTGGCAAAGGCCAGCGGGTAGTTCATGTACGCGTCGAACTGGTCGCCCTTCAGCCAGCGGTGGTCCTCGAACCAGACCTCGCCCACGAGGTACGCCTCCGGGTTGATCGCCTTGACCCGATGCCGGAACTCTCGCCAGAAGCCGTCGTCGTCGATCTCCGTCGGGACGTCCAGGCGCCAGCCGTCGGCGCCAAACCGGATCCAGTGCTCGGCGACGGTCATCAGGTACTCGCGTACCTTCGGGTTGTCCGTGTTCAGCTTGGGCAGGGCGGGCAGGTCCCACCAGGCCTGGTAGCCGAAGACCGACAGCGACCTGGATGCGTGGCCCCCCGACGCGTCGCCACCTGCGCCCGGCTGCCCAGCCTCGTCTGCATAGGCGCGCAGCGGGCGACCCGCGGCCAGCGCCTCACGGTCGACGTGGAACCAGTCGACATAAGGTGAGGCGATCCCGCACTCGAGGACGTGGTTGAAGGCCCAGAACCCACGGCTCGCGTGGTTGAAGACGCCGTCGAGCACCACCCGAATGCCGCGCGAATGCGCCCGGTCGAGCAGCTCCCGGAGCGCCGCATCGCCACCCAGGAGCGGATCCACGGCCAGGTAGTCGTAGGTGTGATAGCGGTGGTTGGAGGCGGAGGCGAAGATCGGGTTGAGGTAGATCGCGTTGACCCCCAGGGCGACCAGGTAGTCGAGGCGCTGAGCGACCCCGAATAGGTCGCCCCCCTTGAACCCGCGAGGCGTGGGCGGCGCGTCCCACGGCTCGAGCGGTCCCGGCGGGTCGACCCGCCCGCTGCGGGCGAACCGGTCGGGAAACACCTGGTAGAAGACGGCGTCCCGCACCCAGTCCAGATCGTCGACCGCCATGTGACTCCCCTGCCTTCGTCAGAGCGGCAGTGTACGGGCGTGCCTGAGCGAAACCTGCCGCCGGCCGCCGGTCCTGCTTCGCGAACGCGGCAAGCATCCGCCGCTGCCATGCAACGGGCCCCTGTGCGGAAGGCGTCGGCGTCGCCCGGTGGCATGGGGCCCGTCGTCCGGCGACCGGCGACCGGCTGGCGCATGATGGTCGCGTGCTCAGCCAGCTGCGCGCCATGCCACCCGGTGTCCGGATCTTCCTCGGCTACGCCTTCCTGATCCTGGGCGGCATCGGGGTCTCGCTCCGCTGGGTCGTGGACCAGGCGATCAGCGCGCCCATCTCGCCCATCGGCATCGTCGCGATGATCCTCCTCGCCTACACGATCTTCACCACCACCCTCGTCCTGCAGCGCAAGGAGGCCAGCCGCGGACTGGCGCTCGGCCTGTCGACGCTGACCGTTCCCGCGGTGCCATTGCTGCTGCTGGCGGCGCAGCCCGTGTTCGCCCTCCTGATCACGATTCTTGCGTTGCTGCTGTTCTTCGGGCTGACACGCCACGACGTTCGCGAATACCTGAACGAGCCGTAGGCGCGGGGGATCGGGCACGAGCTCCGCGCTCTGCGGTCCGCCCCTGCGAGCACCGTCTCGGCGAGTCTGGCCGCGGGACGCTACCCTTCGCCCAGCGCCCGCGGCCCAGTGCCGCGCGCCGCACAGCCCGCCCGTCCAGGCTGTCGCCGAACCCATCACGCGGAGCTCAACCACCTTGACCGATTCCAAGCGCTCGTCGTCAACTCGCGGCTCGCGACCGGGAACCGCCTCCGGCGGACGTCGCGGCTCGGGCTCCACGAGCCCAACGGGCACACCCCGTTCCGGTCGGCGTGATGCGTCACGCCGCCGGCGCGAGCCGCAGAGCACGATGCAGCGGTTGCGGGCGCCGATCCTGGGCCTGGTCGTGGTCGTGGTCGTGGTGGGGGTGAGCGCGTTCGTGTTCGCGTCGGCCGCCGCGCCCGCCTATGCCTGCACCGCCATCGACACGGTGCAGCCGGCGACGTCCGGCGCGCTGGGACAGGTCCAGCAGGACATGGGCAACCAGCACGTGCAGCCGGGCGACAAGGTGACCTACGCAATCTGCCCTCCGGCATCGGGCAGGCACATCAATCAATCCGGGTTCGGCCCGCTGCAACCCAAGGTCTATGGGCCCGAGGATCAGAGCGTGCCCAACGGCTGGGTCCACAACCTCGAGCACGGGGGGCTGGTACTGCTGTACTCGTGCGACAAGGGCGCCTGCGACGACGCGGCAATCCAGCAGCTCCGCGACTTCAGCGCCGGGTTCCCTGCCAGCCCGATCTGCGGGCTCGCGCCGGGCATCGTGGGACCGGTGGTCGCGCGTTTCGAGCAGATGCCAACCAGGTACGCCGCGCTGCTGTGGGATCGGGTGCTGTATCTGGATCAGCTCGACGACCAGGAGATCTACAACTTCTTCACCCGGTACGGAGAGCAGGTCGCCGCGGACGGCACCTGGCTGGCTCCGCCCGAGCCGCAATGCACGGCTCCCTCGCCGTCCCCGTCCGTGTCGGCGGCACCCAGCGCCTCGGCCGGCCCGAGCCCGGCGGCGAGCTGATCGAGGAGCCATGCGACTGTACGCGCACGCCGGACGCGACGGGTCGCCGCGGATTGGCGCCCTCGTCGACGGGGCGCTGATCACCGGCGGACAGCTGGCCCGGTTCGAGCGCCGGCCGACCCTCCGGACCTGGCTGGCGCCGTGCTGCCTGATCGCGGGCGACGAGGCAGGGCTCGACGAGATGCCACGACTCATCGCCAGGGCGGCCCGCCGTGGTGCGACGCGTCGCGACCCGGGCGCCCGCCGGCCACTGCCGGCCATCGCCCACCCCGGCAAGATCGTGTGCGTCGGGCTCAACTACGCCGATCACGCCCGGGAGGGCGGTCGCGCGACGCCGGAGCGTCCGATGCTGTTCGCGAAGTTCGACAACTCGGTCATCGCCGATGGCGAGGCCATCGTCCGTCCGCCGGGCACCCGGGCGCTCGACCTCGAGGTCGAGCTCGGCGTGGTCATCGGTCGCCGGGCCCGCCGCGTGTCGGAGTCGCAGGCGATGGACCACGTGGCCGGTTACGTCGTGGTCAACGACGTGAGCGCCCGTGACTGGCAGGGCAATCCCCAGGCGCTGCGCGAGGGCGAGAAGGGTGACGGCCAGTGGTTGCGCGCCAAGGGCAGCGACACCTTCCTGCCCGTCGGGCCGGTGCTCGTGACGCCGGACGAGCTCGATCCCGCGCGAGGGCTGGCGCTCCGGTCGTGGCGCATCCCGGGCAGGGGCCCCGATGCCGGCACCCCGATCCCGATGCAGGACGGGACCACCTCGGACATGCTGTTCCCGGTGCCGGCGCTCGTCAGCTTCATCTCTCAGCACATCACGCTCGAGCCTGGAGACCTGATCGCGACGGGCACTCCCGCGGGTGTCGGCGTGTTCCGGGATCCACCGGTGTTCCTCGAGCCCGGAGATCGCGTCCGATGCGAGATCGAGGGCATCGGGGCGATCGAGAACCCGGTCGTCGACTGGGCCGACGACACGCGGACCGAGGGTTGAGGACGACGAGGGCGGACCCGCACGGGACGAGGAGACAGCCATGCTGGCGCTGGTGAAGGCGGAACGCGGTCCCGGGCTGAGCCTGGCGACCGTGCCCGACCCGACGTTCGGCATCAACGACGTGCTGATCCGGGTCCACAAGACCGGCATCTGCGGCACCGACCTGCACATCGAGTCTTGGGATGCGTGGGCGGCGCGCACGATCGAGCCGCCGCTCGTCGTCGGTCACGAGTTCGTGGGCGAGGTGGTCGAGATCGGCTCGAACGTCGCGGACTTCGCGCCTGGCGACATCGTGAGCGGCGAGGGCCACGTGACGTGTGGCCTGTGCCGCCACTGCATGGCGGGACGCCGCCACCTGTGCGCCCACACGGTCGGCCTGGGCGTGAACCGGGACGGCGCCTTCGCGGAGTACGTGGCCCTGCCGATGACCAACGTGTGGCACCACTGGCCCGGCATCGACCCCGACGTCGCCGCGATCTTCGATCCGTTCGGCAACGCGGTCCATACGGCGCTTGCCTTTCCCGTGCTCGGTGAGGACGTGCTGATCACCGGCGCCGGGCCGATCGGCCTCATGGCCGCCGCGGTCGTCCGCCACGCGGGCGCCCGGTTCGTCGTGGTCAGCGAACCGAACCCGGTACGGCGGGCGATCGCCACTCGGATGGGAGCGACCCTCGCGGTCGACCCTCGTGAGCGTGACCTCGCCGAGGTTCAGCGCGAGCTCGGCATGGTCGAGGGCTTCGATGTCGCGCTCGAGATGTCCGGCAATCCGGCGGCGATCCGCACCGTGCTCGACAACATGGCCCACGGCGGCTCGATCGCGATCCTCGGCATCCCCTCCGAGGACATCAGCCTCGACGTCAACGAGATCGTGTTCAAGCTGCTCACGATCCGCGGCATCTACGGCCGCGAGATGTACGAGACCTGGTACAAGATGACCGTGATGCTCCAGTCGGGGCTCGACATCACGCCGGCCATCACGCACCGCTTCCCGTACCGGGAGTTCGAGACCGCGTTCGCCACCGCCCGTTCAGGCGATGCGGGCAAGGTGATCCTGGACTGGACGGCGTAGGGCCGGAGGAGACACGCATGGGAACCGCTTCGCGCCCCAACCCGCTCGCATTCCTGGACGATGACCTGGCGGCCCTCCGCGAGCGCCACCTGTACCGGCCGCTGCGCGTGATGAGCTCGGCCCAGGGTCCGATCGTGTCGCTCGATGACCGCCGGGTGATCAGCCTCTCGTCCAACGACTACCTGGGGTTGTCCCACCACCCACGGATGAAGGCCGTCGCCATGGAGGCCGTCCGGCAGCTCGGGGCAGGCTCAGGGGCCGTCCGCACCATCGCCGGCACCATGTCCCTCCACGAGGCGCTCGAGACGGAGCTCGCCGCATTCAAGGACACCGAAGCGGTGCTCACGTTCCAGTCCGGCTTCACCGCCAACACGGGCGTGATCCCGGTGATCACCGGCGAGACCGACCTGATCGTGTCCGACGAGCTCAACCACGCCAGCATCATCGATGGCATGCGGCTCTCCAAGGCACCGCGCAAGGTGTTCCCGCATGCGGACGTCGAAGGCCTGCGCGAGGTGCTCCGCGAGGCCACCGAGAAGGGCCGCGACGGACACGGTGAACCGTATCGCCTGATCCTCGTGGTCACCGACGGCGTGTTCAGCATGGACGGTGATATCGCGCCGCTGCCCGGCATCGTCGAGGCTGCCGAGGCGTACGGAGCGGCCGTGCTGGTCGACGACGCGCATGCGTCCGGCGTCCTCGGTCGCAACGGGCGTGGCTCGGTCGACCACTTCGGGCTCAAGGGCCGGGTCGCGGTCCAGGTTGGGACGCTGTCCAAGGCGGTGGGCGTGCTCGGCGGCTACGTCGCCGGCAGCCGGTCGCTACGCGACATCCTCATCCAGCGAGCTCGTCCGTTCCTGTTCTCTACCTCGCATCCGCCCGCCGTCGCCGCGGCCTGTCGGGAGGCGATCCGGATCATGGACGAGGAGCCCGAACTCATCGAGCGCCTGTGGGCGAACACCCGCCGCTTCAAGGCCGAGCTCGGCCGGCTCGGGTTCGACATCGGTCGCAGCGAGACGCCGATCACACCCGTGATCCTGGGGGACTCGGAGACGACCATCCGGTTCAGCGACCGTCTGTTCGAGGAGGGGGTGTTCGGCACCTCGGTGGTGTTCCCGACCGTTGCCCTCGATCGCGCCCGCATCCGGACCATCGTCACAGCTGCCCACACGGACGAGCTCCTGGACCGGGCCCTCGAGGCGTTCGATCGGGTGGGTCGCGAGCTGGGCGTGATCCGCGGGTGACCCGCGCATGAGCGAGCGCGCCCGGGCGTCCGGCTCCTCCAGCCCCGCCGACACCCGAACGCGCGCGGAGCTGGAGCGCGAGGCCTGGCTGGCGGGAATCGCAGCCGGTCTGGGCGAGTCGCGCGACCTGCCGCTCGACGCCCACCTCCACACGGTCCGCTCCCCCGACGCCGACGTCCAGATCGAGTCGTACTGCGCGCTGGCTGTCGAGCGCGGCATCGCCGAGATCGCGATCACCGACCACGTCGACTTCGATCCCGGCATGCCGGCGTACGCGTATGCGTCGTTCGCGGACCGGGAGCGGGACGTACGCGAGGCGGCGGGTCGCTGGGCGGACCGCGGCCTGGCCGTCCGGTTCGGCGTCGAGGTGACCTACGAACACCGGCACGAGGAGGACATCCGCGGCTGGCTCCGGCAGCACCCGCACGACTTCGTGATCGGCAGCGTCCACGTGAGCTCGGACTCACCGTACAAGGCAGCAAACGTCGCCTCGTTCGTGACCGGGCGGTCGCTGCCGGAGATCGTGCGTCCGTACTTCGAGGAGGTCATCGCCGCTGCGCGGTCGACGCTGTTCGACACCATCGGGCACCTGGACTACGTCAAGCGGTACCTCTTCCCGCACGTGATGCCCGCCCAGCTCGCCGCGGCTCCGGAGCTGTATGAGCCGGTGCTTGCGGGCCTCGTCGAGTCGGGGACGGCGCTCGAGGTCAACGCGTCGGGGCTGCGCCAGCTCCCGCGCGAGACGTATCCGACGCCCGCGATCGTGGCGCGCTACCGGGCGATGGGCGGTCGGCACGTGACCATCGGATCGGACGCGCACCGGATCGACTGCTTTTCGTACGGCCTCGGGGAAGCGTATCGTCATGCCGCGAGCGCCGGGTTCGAGGTGCTCACGTTCCGGCGCGGGGGCCAGCGGGTCACCGTGCCGATCTGCTTGAGGGACCAGGGGCGCTGGTCCGGGCCTAACACGGGGGAACGCGGTTCGTTATGACGGTCGACGACGAGGCAATCACGCGCCTCGTGGCGGCGGCTCAGGATGGCGATCCGGAGGCATTCGGGTCCCTGTTCGACCACTACCACGGGCCCGTGTACCGCTACGTCGCCGCCCGCGTCAACCGCCCGAGCGACGCGGAGGACCTGGCGCAGCTTGTCTTCGTCAAGGCCCTGGAGGCGCTGCCGCGCTACCAATCGCGGGGTGTCCCGTTCGGGGGCTGGCTGTTCAAGCTGGCCAGGAATATTGTCATCGATCATTTCCGGACGCGCCGCGAGCATGTCCCGCTCGACCTGGCGACCGAACGACCCGCCGCCGATGACGGGCCGGACGAGCTGGCGGTGCTCCGACAGGAGATGGACAGCGTCACATCGGCGCTGCGTCGGTTGACGCCGGAGCAGCGCGAGGCCATCGAGCTGCGGTTCTTCGCCGGTCTCTCGGCAAAGGAAGCGGCGGTGGCGATGGACCGGCACGAAGGCACCGTTCGGGGCCTCCAGTTCCGGGCCATCGCGGCACTCCGTCGGGAGCTCGGCATCGAGGCCAGCACCGACCAACGCCCGGCCAGGGTCTCGGGGGACGGCCGGTGAACGAGGACGAGATGCAGGCACTGGAACCCACCGCGGGCGACGAGCTGGAGCGGATGCTCGCTCGGTACGCGCGCGTCCGGCTGGATCCCAGCGCGGCGCAGACGCGGCGCGCCCGGGCGGCGGTGACCAAGGAGGCCTGGCGCCGGCATTTCGTGGGTGGCGCGCTGCCGAACCCATCGATGGCAAGCGCCGGTGGTCCGACACGGCTCCCGTTCTCGGCCTGGGGCCAGAGGCGGATCGGCGTGTCGCTGGCGGCAGCGGTCCTGGCCGGGCTGCTGGTCGGCTCGACGTCGTTCGCCGCCTCAAGAGCCGGCGGACCCCTCTACGAAGCCCGGCTCAACGTGGAGACGATGCTGCTGCCCTCGCAGCCGGAGGCCCGACTCAATGCCGAGCTGGCTCAGGCCCAGGCCCGCCTCGCCGACATCGTCGATGCCGCTGGCCGGGGTGATGCGGGCGCGGTGAGCGCGGCGATCTCGGCCTACGACCGGTCCATCCAGGAGCTCGGATCGCCGGCCGGGGCATCCTCTGGTCGAGCGCTGCAAGCGGTCGAGTTTCATCAGACCGTGCTCGAGCATCTGCTCACATCCGCGACCGGACCATCGGTCAAGGGGCTCGAGAACGCCCTGACGCACTCGAGCAACGTCATCGACAGGCTGAGCGGAGGCTCCAATGCCGGCGGCAACGGCAACGGTGGGTCCAATGCCGGCGGCAACGGGACAAGTGCCGGGGGCAACGGCAGCGGTGGGTCCAATGCCGGCGGCAACGGGACAAGTGCCGGGGGCAACGGCAGCGGTGGGTCCAATGCCGGCGGCAACGGCAACGGTGGCTCGAACGCCGGGGGCAACGGCAGCGGTGGGTCCAATGCCGGCGGCAACGGCAACGGTGGCTCGAACGCCGGGGGCAACGGGGGAGTCACCGGTCCGGCGGCGACTCCAGATCCGGGCAAGCCTGGCACGGACAAGCCCCAGCCCACCCCGAAGGGCCCCGGCACCACTCCCAACCCCCCGGGTCACTGAGCCGATCCCCGCACGTCCCGCTCGAGGGGCATCCGCGGCGATCCGCGTCCGTGACGGTGGCCAGGCGCTGACCCTGCAGGAAGCGCCCGTCCAGCCCAGGGCGAGGCGTTAGGCTGTTCACGCTAGGCTGCTCGAGCCAGCTGATGACCGCTCTCGGGGACCGTCCCATGAGGTTGAACCCGCAGTGCGCCTGACGGTGCTCGGGGCCGGACCCGCGTACACCGATCGCGAGGATTCCTCGGGTGCCGCGTACCTGGTCTCCACGGGATCCACGCGGGTGCTGCTCGACCTGGGCCAAGGGTCGTTCCCGAGGATCTTCCGGCATCTCCCGCCCGCCGAGCTCGACGCGGTCGTGGTCAGCCATCTGCACCCCGATCATTTCATCGATCTCGTCCCGCTGCGTCACTACCTGCGCTACGAGTTCCACCCGCCGCGGCGGGTCAGGGTGCTGGGACCGCGCGATCTGTCCGCTCGGTTGGATGCGCTCTGGGGTCAGCCCGGGTTTGCGGGCGAGTCCCTCGACATCGATCCGCTGGGGCAGGGTACCCACCGGATCGGAGATCTGACGCTGCAGACCGTTCGGATCACCCATTCGGACGAGAGCTATGCGATGCGCATCAGCCAGGCCGACGCGATGCCGGGCCTCGTCTACACCGGAGACTGTGCCCGCGAGGTTGAGGTCGAGCCGCTCGTCCGCCCTGGCGACGTGCTGCTCGCCGAGGCTGCGTTCGGCCCGGGGCCAGTTCCCGCCGGCGCGATGCACCTCGATGGGCCCGCGGTTGGCAGGCTTGCGGCGGCGACCCGGCCGGCCCGGGCCCTGCTGACGCATCTGCAGATGGGATTCGACCCCGAGGCCACGGTCGCGTCAGTCCGCGCAGCGTACGCAGGCCCGGTGGAGTTCGTCTGGCCGGGGGTCAGCGTTGATCTCTGAGGCCCCGGTTCTCTGAGGCAAGGCAGCGACCGGGATGCGATGTCGCATCCCGGTCGTGAAGGTTCGGGGACAGCGATATGAGTCGAGGAGGCCGGCGTCAGCTGGCCTCCTCACGGTGCGTCTAGCGCTTGCGGTTCCTGCGAGTGGCCGGTGCCGGCGTGAGCAGGAGGGCTGCGGCGAGGATGCCGGCCATCCCGATCAGCGCCAGCCGCCACGAGCCGTCCGGACCGGACGGCGTCGACGTCAGCGCGTCCGTGGGCGGCGGCGTGATGTTCGGCGTGCCCGTAGCGGCCTCGACGCTACCGACCGGTGTCGGCGTCGGGGTCGCCGTCGGAGCCTCGGTCGGGGTCGCCGTCGGAGCCTCGGTCGGGGTCGCCGTCGGAGCCTCGGTCGGGGTCGCCGTCGGAGCCTCGGTC
>Ga0307440_1000250_pt1 | contig 26106 bp, 28 predicted proteins | sample SalMarWE160410MG_FD_202150 | JGI IMG/M metagenome (GOLD analysis project Ga0307440, IMG submission 202150) | Salt marsh sediment microbial communities from the Plum Island Ecosystem LTER, Massachusetts, United States - WE1604-10 | ecosystem: Environmental > Aquatic > Marine > Intertidal zone >...
GTTTTTCAGGACAAAGCTCCTGAAAAGCGGCAGAATCAGGTTCCAATTTCGAAAGGGATGGCATATTTCATAAAGCAGGCCTTCCAGGCTCGAATACAACCCCTTGTATTTGCTCACTATATCCAGAAGAAACAGAAGCTCTGGATCTATGACCACATTTTCGGCAGTCTCAAGGAGATTAGCCTTCAGGGCATCCGAATCTATGGTTGCGGAAGATGCTGGTGTTTTTGTTTTATTAGAGATCACGGACTAGTACTCTATGACGAGGAGCTTCTAAAATAAAAAAAGGAAAGCGCCCCGGCGGGTCCACCGGGGCGCTAAGACAATCATTACAACGGACTGTTGGCATCCATATGGCAGATCAGGTCGAGCATCCGATTTGAATATCCCCATTCATTATCATACCAGCTCATGACCTTGACGGTCTTTCCGATCACCTTCGTCGATTGGGCATCAATGATCGAGGAGTGATTGTCGCCCTGGAAATCTATGGAAACAAGCGGCAGATCGGTATAACCGAGATAGCGGTTGGATGCCTCCTTCAAGGCCTGATTCACCTCATCCACACTCGTCTCCCTCTCCACCTCCATGACCGCATCGACCAGAGAAACATCCGGAGTCGGCACTCGAACCGCCAGTCCGTCAAACTTGCCCTTCAGCTCCGGAATGACAAGTGAGACTGCTGCGGCTGCACCGGTTTTGGTCGGAATCATCGACAGGCAGGCAGCCCTGGCCCTGCGGAGATCGCTATGGGGGAAATCCAACAGGCGTTGATCTCCGGTATAGGCGTGAATAGTGGTCATCAGTCCTCGCACAATGCCGAAATTATCAAGGATAACCTTGGCAAAGGGGGCCAGGCAATTGGTCGTACACGAGGCATTGGAAACGATATGATGCTGGGTTCCTGAATACTCATCCTCATTCACTCCCATCACGAAGGTCTTGACATCACCCTTTGCCGGAGCAGAGATGATCACCTTCCTGGCTCCTGCATCAATATGTCCCTGGGCCGACTGGCTATCTCTGAATATACCGGTACATTCGGCAACATAATCAACACCCATGCTTTCCCACGGAATATCAATGGGACTCCTGTGATCGGTCACGGTGATATGTCTCCCGTCAACAATGATTCCCTGCTCATCACTGCTCACATCCCCGGTATATATCCCCATAACCGAATCATATTTAAGCAGATGGGCAAGGGTCGCATTATCCGTCAGATCGTTGATGGCAACGATCTCAACATCCTTGAAGACCGGATCCATCCCGACAGCACGGAAAATATTCCTCCCGATCCTTCCGAAACCGTTTATTCCAATTCGTATGGTCATACCCTTCCTCCATTATGTTTTTCTAACCACCCTATGGCAAAGCGACATTACATCAGCTGTTGTTTGGCCTTCCGATAGAGATGTAGATATTTTTTAGTCACCTTCTCCCAAGTGTGGTGCTCTCGAATCTTCGCCACCGCGGCTCTTTGCATCCTGCGTACGCATCCCGGCTTCCGGTAACAGGTGATGGCTCTTACAATCGCATCGCTCAGGGCATCTGCAGTATCCTTTTTATAGGTAAAACCGGTCTTTGCATCCACTACCTTGACAAGACCTCCCACGTAATGGACGATTGGTATGTTGCCGAAAAGCTGGGCGATATAATCCGTCAGGCCACAAGGTTCATATCGGGAAGGAATGAGAAAAAAATCTCCTGCGGCATACACCTGATTGGCGATGGCAGGATTGAACCCGCGCAAAAAGCAGACTCTCCCCTTATTCCCCCGCTGCTCAGCCAGATCGATGATCTGACTCTCTTCAAAGGACCCGCCCGTCCCCAGCAACAGTATCTGAAAATCCTTACTCTGATGAAGAGTGTGACGAAGGGAAGCAATAAGGACATCGACCCCCTTCTGGTCGCTTAATCGTCCTATAAAGGTTATCAACGGTTTATCCAGGTCAGGCTCCAGGCTTCCGAATCGCCATACTCCTGACAGTATCTCACTTCCGGAGAGCTTTTGCAACAAAGCCTCCTTACAATTTTTTTTGCCCTCCAATTCATCATCTCCCCAAGGATCAAAGGCAGCTGAAATTCCGCTGCGTTCAGGTCGGCTTGGATCGAAATCATCGGGATCGATACCATTGGTCACTCCTTCCAGGACCACCCCCATTTCGGCCAATCGGTGACCCAGCCAGCCGGTCATTCTGTCATCTCTTGTTTCCTGCAGTTCACGGGCATAATTCTCACTCACCGTATTGACCATTGCATAACGGCCTGCAACAATAAAGGGATCAAAGGTATCGCCCAAACGGTTTTCAAGAATATTTTTTCTGGAGAGGCCGGTGACGGCCTGGGCAAAAGGCAGATCCGCCACCTCCTGATGATACCCGATTCCGGCATTATGGATCGTGACGACGGTGGCCGTCTTGTTGAAGTAATGCCTAAACCCATCAATCCCACGGATCATGGCAGGCAAAACTGCTGTATGGCCGTCATGGCAATGGATAATATCGGGTTGTTCGCCAAGCAGCTGCATTAAGGCCAGAGCACCTTTTTGCAGCAGGATATTCATCGCAAAATAGTCGACATGCCCGGCTCCCTGTTTTTTCCATGCCTCCGCTGCTTCTTCGGCCGACGTGTAGGTATAAACATCCGCTTTTTCCCGGAACCGTTCCGCTTCCAAAAGATACACCTTCACCCTGCCGATCTTTGTTTCCCTGACCCGGATTGTCTCCTCACGATCGATGTCGGTGTAGTTCATGTTAAGGGAATATTCGAGGATCTGTTTGGGATTCCGGGGATCTGCAACCGGTGTGAACCCGAGCTCTTCCGTTCGGATAAAGCCATAGCATGGAAGTACCACATGGACGGAACGCCCATTCCAGCGTGCCAGAGAGGCTGCCAGCTGCCGTACCATGTCCTTGACTCCGCCGGCACCAGCCAGGCCTTCATATTCCCGGGTCAGCATCCAGATATTTCTTGGCGTGTCGGACCCGTTGCTCATGGCGCCTTCCTCCTTTCTTCATAGACAGCCCTATCCCTGAGGAGAAAATCGGCCAAGGTCAGACGAACCATGGCCTCGCAGACCGGGATTATCCGTGGTATTGCCGAGATATCGTGCCGTCCTCCAACCCGGATGCCAACCTCCTTATTGTCAAGATTGACCGTTTTCTGTTCCTTGGCAATGGAAGGAATAGGCTTGACCGCCACCCTGATACGTATCTGCTCACCGTTGGATATGCCCGCCAGAACCCCTCCGGCATTGTTTGTCAAAAATCCCGTGGGTCCGATGGGATCGTTATTTTGTGAGCCAAGCATGTCTGCAACTGCAAATCCGGCTCCTATCTCTACTCCTTTGACCGCCCCGATGGACATCAGCGCCTGGGCCAGAACCGCATCGAGTTTATCAAATACCGGTTCCCCTAGCCCTGCGGGGCAGCGGGCAAGGATCTCGACGATGCCACCCAATGTATCCCCCTGGGCCCGCACCTCCGCGACACGTTCCTCCATACGAACGGCTGCGGCAGGATCGGGACAAAAATAGGCGTTGTCGTTGATCTTGGCAAGATCGCACGTTTCGATCCGCACTCCCCCCAAAGAGACGGTATAGGCACAAACGTCAATGCCATGCTCTTGCAACACCAGCTTCGCTATCGCCCCGGCTGCTACGCGGGCTGCCGTCTCCCTTGCCGAGGCGCGCCCTCCGCCACGGTGGTCCCTGATTCCATATTTTGCCAGGTAGGTTTTGTCACCGTGTCCGGGCCGAAAAATATCACGCAGGTTGTCATAGGACTTTGAATGGGCATCTTTATTAAAGATCGCCATTGAAATCGGGGTTCCAGTTGTCCTCGGTTTCGTCTCACCCGCAGGGGTGAATATACCGGAGAGTATTTCCACCTTGTCGGGTTCCTTGCGGGGGCTCGCGGCACCTCCCTGCCCGGGGCGCCGACGCGACATTTCCCGCTCGATATCTTCCTGGTCAAGAATGAGCCCCGGAGGGCACCCGTCGATCACCGCCCCGACGGCACTCCCATGCGATTCCCCCCAGGTTGTAAGCCTGAAGGCCTTGCCAAATGTGTTCCCCGCCATCTATTGTCCTGTTCTTGTGATTTTTGCCGCTTTTTCACGTATCTTTTCAACGGCTTCAGCAACACCTACCTTACCGGTATCAACGGCAAAATGCGCAATTGCCCTATACAATGGCTCTCTTTCCTTTAATATATCCATCATCTCCTCTGCTATCCCCCTACCGGACAGAGACGGCCTGTTCTCCTGGGTGGAGACATCAGCCTTGATGCGCTGCAGGAGTATGGAATCATCGGCCATAAGCCAGACGATTATCCCGTTTCTCTTCAGCTCCTGCCAGACCTGCCGATGGAGAACCGCCCCTCCCCCGGTGGCGACGACACTTCCGGTCGCATCGGTAAGTTCCCGAAGGACCTCCTCTTCACACCGACGAAATCCATCCCAACCTTCGTTTTCAACAATTGTCTTAATTGACGAACCTTTCTTTTGACAGATCCTGCTGTCGGTATCAATAAAGGTGTACCCCAACTTTTCGGCCAGCAGTCCACCGATCGTCGTCTTTCCCGTTCCTCGAAAACCTATGAGAAAAATCATTTCGTTCATCATATTTTTTCCCTTTAAATGTTTATAGTATACGGTAAAATAGGTATGTCAAGACAGGATCCGCTCCTTGAGTTGAAAGTCCTTTTTCTAATTTTTACCCTGATCATTATATTTTTCCGCAACAGGCATTGGAACCGAAATCGGACCAAAAAAGCACGCATCTTCCGGTACGTTGATCATTGAGGACTTGCCATGAAGTACAAAGATTATTACCAGGCACTTGGCTGTACAAAGGATGCCAGCCAGGACGAAATTAAACGGGCTTACCGCAGGCTCGCCAGAAAATACCACCCTGATGTCAACAAGGAATCGAATGCTGAAGACCGGTTTAAGGAAATCGGTGAGGCATACGAGGTTTTGCGCGACCCGGAAAAACGCAAGGCCTATGACCGGTTCGGCAACAACTGGAAAGAGGGCCAGGATTTTCATCCGCCACCTGGATGGGACACGGAGTCTTCCTTTCGTAACAGCCAACAAAACTTTTCCGGGTCAGGTGATTTCAGTGACTTTTTCGAATCTCTTTTCGGGGCAAGCCGTTTTCAAACCCGCACCGGTTACGGCAACCGTAGTTTCATGGTCAAAGGAGAGGATATCCATGCAAAACTCGCAATCAGTCTCGAAGACAGTTATAACGGTTCCCGCCGCACCATAACTCTCAACCGAACTGCCATCGATCAGGGAGGGCAACCCATCACCCAACCGCATTCTCTTGATGTCGCAATTCCCAAGGGGATTATTCAAGGCCAGCAAATCAGACTCGAAGGGCAAGGATCACCAGGTATGCAAGGTCACAATGGTGACCTCTTCCTCGAAATCGTCTTTATCGAACACCCGATATTTACCGTCCAGAACCGTAACATCCTGCTCACCTTACCCGTCACCCCCTGGGAGGCCGCTCTCGGCTCAACCATAAAGGTTCCAACGCTTGGAGGACCGGTGGACCTGAAGGTTCCTGAAAATTCTCAAACCGGGAAAAAACTTCGTTTAAAAGGCCGCGGACTTTGTTCCAAAAGCCAAAAGGGAGATCAATTCGTCACACTAAGTATTATGACACCTCCGGCCAAGACGGCATCCCAAAAGGCACTTTATGATACCATGGCCAAATCCTTCTCATTCAATCCCCGAAATTGACACATAGGTATTGATTATGGAAAACCACTTCACATATACTGTTATCGACGAATCCACCTGGTGCAGCCTCAGCGAGACCTGCAGACTCTGCAAGGTGGATGATGAATTGGTCAAAGAGATGGTTCAGGAGGGAGTAATCTCTCCAGCCGGTACATCCATCCGTGAGTGGCGCTTCGGCGCTCAGGAACTCAAACGCATCCAGGTAACCGTTCGTCTTCAGCGTGACCTCCGGGTAAATCTACCGGGCGCCGCCCTGGCTCTCGACCTTCTGGAAGAGCTTGAACTCCTGCGAAGTCTTGTGAAATAACTGGACATCACTTAACAAAACCTGTAGAAACACGGCACTGCCGCTTTAACTGACATTGACAGCCTCGTAAATATCTTTGATCCAGGATGGCTACTACAATACTCCCTCTGCGAGGCAAGCATATTTTTATTTTTTCGGCGTATTAGGGTAAGGGTATGTCGTAACAATTAGAAATGTGCAGCAACGAAGGAGGTAAGTGAACATAGTGAGACTCCGGATGGAGTGTTATTATGACGCTATCACCATTTATGGAGAACAAAAATGAGAGCCGGAAAATTTTCCATAACCACCGCACGCCCGATGGAACTCGTCGACATCACTGCGACGATTTCCGGAAAACTACAGGAATCCGGGATCAGATTTGGAATCTGCACCCTGTTCAATCCCCATACGACTGCCGGACTGACCATCAATGAAGGGGCCGACCCGGCTGTTGGCCATGATATTATCGGCGGTCTGAAAAAGATAGTGCCGATGGACTATCCATATACGCATATGGAAGGGAATTCCCCCTCCCATATCATGGCCTCATTAATGGGGTGCTCCCTGACCATATTGATCGAAAACCAAAAGCTCATCCTTGGAACATGGCAGAAGATTTTCTTTTGCGAATTTGACGGGCCGCGTACGCGTTCAATCCACTGGCAAATAGAGGCCTCCGACTAAAAGGATTGTAAAAATCACTCGGATTATAGCTGGAGCTATCGGCTCCTTTCACCCTAAAACACTACCAGAATCTCATGTCAATACAACCTGATCAGATATGCTTCGGCCTTTCCGAACAACTCGACAAGGAATCCCTGGCCTGTTTTCTGCAACTGGCTGGAAATAAAAAATTTGCCGATGTCTTTGCAAGCCGTCTTTCAAGCAAGGAGATTGACGACCTCGTCGGTTCCTTCATGTCGCTGCTTCGACGTCATCTTTCAGAAGATGAGTACCACAGTTTGTTTCTCCAAGACGAAGTTCCCCATAAACATTGAGGTGAGTGTTACCAATGAAGTCGGGAATTCTCCACGATTTACGTAGCTATATTGATCTCTTGCGCCGTGAAGACCAACTTTTGGTAATTGAGGAAGAGGTGGATCCCCACCTGGAAATTGCCGAAATCCATCGTCGAATAATCGCAAAAGGCGGCCCGGCACTGTTATTCACCCGAGCAAAGGGGTCGACCTTTCCCGTTATAACTAATCTCTTTGGAACAGGTAAACGCCTGGAGCTTGCCTTTGGGAAAAAACCGGAACTGTTCGTTCGTGATCTGGTCAGTTTAACCCAATCAATCATGCCGCTCACCATGGGCAAACTTTGGGAAAATCGCCGTATTTTCATGGATGGACTCAAAATTGGCTTAAAGAAATGTTCCTCAGCTCCGATACTCGACGTCTGCCAGTCACCGCCGAAACTTTGCAGTCTGCCCATGCTGACCTCATGGCCCAGCGACGGTGGCCCCTTCGTCACCCTGCCCCTTGTCTATACCGAACATCCGGAAGGCAAAGGGCATAACCTCGGCATGTACCGCATCCAACGCTATGATGACGCCACGACCGGGATTCACTGGCAGATCCATAAGGGGGGAGGTTACCATTATTACGAGTCCGAACGGCTCAACAGGTCCCTTCCCCTGACCTTATACATCGGCGGGCCACCGGCCCTGATGCTTGCTGCCATCGCCCCTCTACCCGAAGATGTTCCTGAACTTATTTTGACCTCACTCCTTTTGGGCGACAAACTGAAAATGACAGACGACCCCAGGGGGGGACATCCGCTGGTCGCCCATGCTGAATTTGCAATCAAGGGAGAGGTTCCCCCTCACATCCGCAGACCTGAAGGCCCGTTCGGCGATCATTACGGATACAATTCACTTCAGCACGACTATCCGGTTTTTCAGGTCAGCCATCTCTATCATCGCCGCAATGCCATCTATCCTGCAACGGTGGTCGGGAGACCCAAACAGGAGGATTTTTTCATCGGCGATTACCTGCAGAACCTTCTTTCTCCTCTTTTCCCGCTGGTTATGAAGGGAGTTAAAGAGCTGAAAACATATGGAGAAACAGGTTTTCACTGCCTCGCTGCTGCTCGGGTTTCCAACAGGTACCCTCGGGAAGCCTTCGCCAGCTGCCTGAGAATTTTGGGAGAGGGCCAGCTGTCACTCACCAAATTCCTTTTGGCGACCGACGGGGATATCGACATAACTGATTTTTGTTCCCTTTGGTCCCACATCCTGGAACGTGTTCAATGGGATCGGGATCTCTTTGTCTTTGCCAACGTCTCCCAGGATACTCTTGACTACACCGGCCCCTCCGTCAACAAAGGGTCGAAGGCCATGCTCCTTGGTCTGGGAAAAGAAAAAATCAGAGAACTGCCACGGACTTTTTCAGGGACCTTGCCGCCTGGTTGCAGCGCCCCCGAGGTCTTTCTCCCCGGGACCCTCGTTATCCAAGGAACAAGCTATCGGGAAAGCCCGAAACTTACCAAAAGAATAGCCGCATGGGATTTGCTGGAAACCTGGCCGGTGATAATCTTGGTGGACAACACCAAGGAGGCTACCTGTTCCATGCAGGAATTTCTCTGGACCTTCTTTACCAGATTCGAGCCGGCCGCTGATATCCATGCGGCCGACTCACATGTGGCACGATTCCATGTCGGGCTCACCCCTCCAATAGTCTTCGATTGCCGGATGAAACCATGGTACACTGCCGTTCTTGAAGTGGATGGTGCCACCAAGGCCAAAGTCGATTCCCTTTATTCAACCATCATCCCCACCCGCTGGAGGTAGCCTTTGCGCCTGCAGAAATATCTCGCCCAATGCGGTCTTACCTCTCGGCGAAAAGCCGAAGAAATGATTCGCCGGGGGCGAGTGAGTGTGGATGGTGAGGTCATCACAACTTTAGGCACCAAAGTCAACCCCGAAACGCAAAAGATACACCTGGACGGCAAGGTCGTCGTCTCTCTAAATAATCCGGTTACGGTCCTCTTGAATAAGCCCGAAGGCTATGTAACCACCCTCTCCGATCCCCAGGGACGACCGATTGTCACCTCCCTCCTCCACGGTATCCGGACACGGGTGTTTCCTGTGGGAAGATTGGATCTGGACACCGAAGGGGCACTTATTCTCACCAATGACGGCGATCTTGCCGAAAGGATTCAACATCCCAGATTCGAGGTAAAAAAGACCTACGAGGCCATCGTCCAAGGAGTGCCGACCAGACACGACCTACAGCGCCTTGAAAAAGGTATCATGCTTGAGGGGAAGAAAACCTCACCCGCTACGGCAGCAATTTTCAAGAGAATGGGGAATACGACCCTGGTCAGGATCACTATCCACGAAGGGAGGAAAAGACAAGTAAAAAAGATGTTTTCCGCTGTCGGCAAGCCGGTACTCAGACTGAAACGAATCGCCTACGGCCGTCTTTTATTGCAGAATTTACCGGTAGGCGCCTACAGAATTCTCTCGGAAGGTGATATTAAAAAAATTTTTTTATAGAAATTTCTTTACAAACGCTAAAATAGCTGATTAAATCTAGACAGTTATAAGAGCCGGTATTGAACCGGTCTACTTTTATTCCCTCAACATACTGATATTGTTAAAGTTTTCACGAAATTACTTGGTCGTAACGGTTGGAAATTACTTTCTTTATTCTTTTTGTCAATTGACGCACGCCCACTAAAAGACAGAGTACCCTCGGGGGGGCAACCAATCTTCCGGAAATAGGAGTAACGCATGAACAAATCAGAACTTATTGAAGCCCTGGCGCAAGACATCAGCATCCCTCACCGCGAAGCTGCTGCTATTACAAACACCGTAATTGAAACGATGACGGAGGCGCTTGCAAAAGGTGAAAGTATCGAAATCCGGGGGTTTGGCAGTTTCGTCATCAAAAAATACGACTCTTATGAAGGACGCAACCCCAAAACCGGGAAAAAGATCAAAGTAAAACCCAAAAAGCTGCCCTTTTTTAAAGTGGGAAAAGATCTACGCGAGCAGGTCAACAGCAATAGAAGTAAATAATGATACCGTCATCGGATGTTGGGGTGCACCATTCCCCAACATCCGATGACTGAGCAGCTACTCCTCTTTTTTACATTTCTCGATTCCTCCCACGAGATCATACACCTGCGTTTCATCTATACGGACAGAAACGATATCACCCGGAGCCGCGTCTCCGTCATTTATTAAAACACAGCCATCAATCTCCGGGGCCTGAAATCTGGTCCTTCCTTCTAAAAGAAGATCTGTTTCCCTGCTCAGTCCTTCCACCAAGACAGGTTCAACCTTGCCTTTATATTTCCGCACTATCTTTCTCGAGATATCCGCCTGGACCGACAGGATATGTTCCACCCTTGCCTTTTTCACCTCTTCTGAGCACTGACCTGCCAATGATGCTGAAACAGCCTCTTCTTCATTGGCATAGGCGAACACTCCCACGTGATCAATCATGGCTTCTTTCAAAAACTGTTCAATCTGACCGACATCCTCTTCCGTCTCACCGGGGAATCCCAGCAATAATGTGGTGCGCAGCGCCATCTCCGGAATAGCTGATCGGATCCGTTCCAATAATCTATACAGCTCGTCACTGCCATAGCGACGATTCATCCTCTGCAAAATACGACTGTTGACATGTTGGATGGGGATATCCAGATAAGGAACGATTCGTGATTGGTTGGCTATAAGTTCCAAAAGCTCGTCGGTAATACCTGTGGGATACAGGTACATCAAACGAATCCAAGGAATAGAGGTATGTCTCAACAGGTCATTTAGCAACGGGATCAGCTCGTTGTTTTTTTCTCTATCGTTGCCAAACGCAGTCAAATCTTGTGCAATAAGGGTCAATTCCCTGACCCCCTCCCTCTCAAGACCGATACTTTCTTCTACCAGGTCGTATATTTCCCTACTCCGAAGACAACCTCTGATGGAAGGAATCATACAGTAGGCGCAGTTATTGTTACACCCTTCGGTAATTTTGAGCCATGCTCTGAAAAAGGGTGTTGCACGCCGGCGCGGCATAGCCGATGACATGAGGAAACGCTTGCCAAGGTGGAGAGTCCTTGTAAATTTTCCAGCCATCAGGCCATTAACTAACCTTGCGATATCAGCAACTCCTTCAGTACCGACAAAAAGATCAACTTCGGGAAACTCCTCTTTAAGTTTTTCCTGATATCGCTGAACAAGACAACCGGTTACGACGAGAATTTTATGCGGGAAACTATTTTTTACGGCAGCCAACTCCAAAATCGCCTCAATTGCCTCTTCCACCGAAGGTTGAATAAAACCGCAGGTGTTTATAAGCATTACGTCACTTGTCTCGGGCTCTTGTTCTAAAACCCAGCCATCTTTTTCGAGATACCCAATCATTACTTCGGAATCGACAAGATTTTTGGGGCACCCCAGACTGGTCACATGTATTCTTTTCATAGGAACTCTAACGAGGAAACTTCTCTATAAATATATCTATAAGCATCCTGCTCCGAGCTTTAAATTCCTGTTTTGTAAAACCAGGCTTCCAGTTCTTCCCCCACACTTCATCTGATACAAGAAGCATGGCGGCAAATTGTATCTTCCTGAAAAATGCAACACTGCAAAGAGCGGAATGCTCCATATCGACAGCCAAAACTCCATATTCTTCGTTGAGCTTTTTCAAGGAACTCCTCTTCTCTCTGTATGGTGCATCCGTTGACCACACGCACCCTTCAGACCAGGGCAGGTCCCTGGCTTTCAATGTATGCCGTAATGATTCAACGAGCTTGGAAGAGGGTGGCGGCTGGGAGCCTGAAACATAATATGCTGAGGTTCCTTCACCACTTTGGGCGGAAGTAGGTAAAAGCAGATCACCTATGGAGAGTGAATCACTCATGGAACCACACCAACCGAACAAAAAAACTCTTGTTGCCCCGAGAGCAATGAGCTTTTCCATGGTCAGCACGGCAAAAGGGGCTCCGATCGCAGGCCCTGCGACAAAGAATTTTTGTTCCTCATTTACGAAGAGATTTGAATTGTAAAACTTCTGCCGCCTGGCTCCATGAGCCTCCGCGGCCTCAAGACCATAGCGCGCCTCAGAGGGGTTGACGAGGAAAAGTCCCGTCTCAGGAATTGTATGCTCTTTTTTTGACCGCCTAGGGTGGATAACAATATCATTCTCAAATTCCATCGCACTCCTGCCGAGGGTTTATAGCCAATTTGCATAAATGATAGCATCGTAATAACACTCCATCCGGAGTCTTGCTAATGTCCGCTTACCTACTTCATTGCTGCAAATATTCAATCGTTACGACGTACCAAGAGTACGCCGAAACAATAAAACATTCGCGCGCCTCGCATAGGTAGTCTTTTTATTTAGCCATCCTCAATTCAAAGGTTTTTATGAGTTTTTCTTAAATGACATTTATAAAGGGGAGCAGGTTTGCCTAAAAACAAAAAGGCCGCAGAAAATTCTGCAGCCTTTTTGCTCTTCCTATGAAAGAAAACAGTTATATGCCTAACAGACTCTTAAGGGGGTTGGCATACAGCAGAATCAGGGAAATAACCAAACCGTAAATAGCACAGGACTCGGCAAGGGCCATACCAAGAATCATGAAAACCATCAATTTCGGTTGAATCTCAGGATTACGGGCAAGACCCATACAAGCACCCTGGCCAACGTTACCGATACCGATACCTGCTCCAAGACCGGCCAAACCGGCCGAAAGGGCAGCGCCTACACAAACAAGAGCAACCGCTAAATTACCTGTCATTTTTTTCTCCTTCTTAATATATTATTATTTTGGCCTTCTTCCTAAACAGGAAAAACCTTTTAAAAACCGACATAATGTTTCAGGCTGCTTCCGGCATCAATGGGCATGCTCTTGTGCCTGGGCACAGTAAACAACCGCTAGTAGAACAAAAACCATCGCCTGAACCAGAGAGACGAGAACACCAAGTATCATGATTGGCAGTGGTGCAAAGTATGCTCCGGCCAACCCGAAGAGAATGAGAAGCAGGGTCTCTTTGGCCATGATATTTCCGAAAAGACGGACAGAGAGTGAAACCAGACGAGCGATATTACTGATCACCTCAATGGGCAACATAAGAGGGATAAGCCACCAAAGGGGCCCGATAAAATGTTTGTAGTATTTAAATCCGTGGTTTTTTATACCGATAACATGGTGAGTAATCCACACAATGATGGTCAACGCCAGGGTTGTATTCAGACTTGCAGTCGGAGACATGAATCCGGGAATCAGGCCGATCAGATTTCCCACAGCAATATAGAGAGAAAATGTCGCCAGCATCGGATAAAGGGCATCGGCCATCTGCCGTCCCATATTCTCGACAAAGAAATCATCCATCCCGCCGACAACGATTTCCCAAAAATTTTGCCCGCTTCCGGGGATCATTTCCAGATTTCCCAGGGTCAGTTTTGAGACAACGATCAAAAATATCATTACCAGCCAGGTATAGGTCATATATGGTGCACATAACTGTTGCACAATGCCATGCCCGACAAAACCGTGCGGTATGGGAAGTCCCAGCGCATTCAAAATTACTGATATAAAAAGTATCGGATGTTCCATAACCCCTTTTTACCTCCTCCCACTGAAAAAATAGTGCCTGGCCACGTTCAACAACGTGATCGTAACAGTAAACATTACTGTCGACAACCCGACAATCAATCCAACGACATTCACCTTATGACTCCTGATCAGGAGAAACAGTATGACGCCGATGATCAGTAATCGGAACCAGAACTTAATGACAAGACCGGTCTTTATCTTTTTTATCTTTTTCTTCTCGTTATCTTTATCCTGATCCGGAGCAAAAGAATCAAGGAATCCGACAGCATCCTTTTGCGAGAACAGGAAGCTCACGATCGATATGATCCCGCCAATAAGTACAGCCCCGGCAAAGGACCATGATACAAAAATCCATGAGCCTATCGTTAAAACCAGAAGATATATCCAACTCATAACCTGCATCTTCTGCAGGGACAGCACATTTTCAACCACTCGATCCTTTATTGTCCTTTTTGTCCTTTTCTTTGTCTTCCTTGTTGGCACGCAAGACGACCTGCAATAACGTCTTGAAACCTGATGCTATACCGAACGCAAGACCTATGAATGTAAACCAGGGTGATGTGCGGTCGTGAAACACTTTCTGATCGAGCAGGATCCCTCCGCCGAGTCCGATAAAGATACAGGCGACAAAGGTAAATCCGACATGTCCATAGTGTGCAAGCAACTGGACAAATTCATCCTTCAGATCAGACATACTTAGACACCATTTCTCTTTATGGGCATCCCCCAGTATACAACAGGCTTTTGGTAGCATGCCTACCGTTCAAAGTCAACGAATTTTTTATGTTTCCATCAATTTTTTGAATGACCATTCAGTCATTTTCGCCATCTTTTCCAGGTCATCAAATGTGTGAGCCGCTGAAATAAAAGCAACTTCAAATTGGGATGGAGCAAGATACACCCCCCTGCTCAACATCTGGCGATAATGGCATGCGTAACGTTTGGTATCAGAAGTCATGGCCGAGGAAAAATTCGTCACCGGCTCCCGGGTAAAAAATGCCGTCATCAACGACCCGACCCTGTTCAGCTGAACCGGCAGGGCTGCGTTTTCGGCAATAGCTCGCAACCGATCGGCAAGCCAGGCGGATTTTTCTTCAAGTTCTTTATAAAAACCGGGTTTCTGCAGCTGTACAAGAGCTGCAACGCCTGCCGCCATTGCCAACGGATTCCCGGCGAGCGTGCCTGCTTGATACACGGGACCATCCGGAGCTATACAATCCATGATCTCAGCCTTTCCTCCATAGGCTCCAACCGGCAGGCCACCACCGATAATCTTTCCCAGACAGGTCAGGTCCGGCAGAACGCCGTAGTACTCCTGAGCACCACCGTATGACAATCTGAAACCGGTTATAACCTCATCAAAGATCAAAACGATTGCCAGTTCCGAAGTCAATTTCCTCAGCTTTGATAAAAATCCGTCCGCCGGAGGTACACACCCCATATTGCCAGCAACGGGTTCGACGATAACACATGCTATATCCAGAGCAGGATCACGCAATGTTTTTTCTAATATCTCCAGATCATTATAAGGAATGGAAATCGTATTTTTTACAATATCCTCGGGAACTCCGGGGCTACCGGGGATACCCAGTGTAAGCACACCGGAACCGGCCTTGACCAGAAAGGAATCGGCATGGCCATGATAACATCCATCGAATTTTATAACCGTCTTCCTTCCTGTATAGCCCCGAGCAAGTCGGACGGCACTCATGGTGGCTTCCGTCCCTGAATTGACGAATCGAACCTTTTCAATGGACCCAACCGCCTCCACAACCATGGCAGCCAGATCTATTTCACCGGGCGTGGGAGCCCCAAAGCTCGTCCCGTTTTGGGCAACATCACATATTGCATTTATTATAGAAGGGTTCGCATGTCCGAGAATCATAGGTCCCCATGAACCGACAAAGTCAAGGAACTCATTGCCGTCGACATCAACGAGGGTGGCACCGACAGCTTTTTTGATAAACAATGGATCGCATCCGACAGAGCGACAGGCCCTTACGGGGCTGTTAACCCCCCCAGGTATCAATTTTTTAGCTTGTTCAAACATCTTTCCGGAAGTGTTCGTTTCCATGCGCAGCTCCTGCTTTTTCTGGGTTTATGCAGTGTTAAAAGGTGCGCAACTATAGCATGAGAGGAGAAATTCTGTCAAACATGTTTCCGCCATTGACATGCCGATATAGCCTACGAGGCTGGGGACAACCAAGGAATAATCTCTCCTGGAAATTGGGATGGCTCCGATATTTTCTTTGTACTATCGACATGTCACGTCGATCACAAGATATGTGCAACAAGAGATGGGGACCTCTTGTTATACCGGCACCCTTGACCTTTTACTGTATGATGCTCAAATTTAGAGACTGATTGATGAGTTGGAACCGCGATGATTGGATACAAACATTTTACTTGTCTTGTAAAATTTCTGAAGGTAAACTAAGCGGCGTTTGTATATACAGTTTCATATCAAGTCAAAAATCCGGCTCTCTTAAGATTTAACATATTTTATTCACTCTTCACAAGGAGACGAACAATGGCAAGCGACAAAGTCCAACAGGTTAATGATGCTGAGTTTGATGGAAAAATCGGCTCTGATCAACCCACTCTGGTCGATTTTTGGGCCCCCTGGTGTGGTCCCTGTAAAGCTATTGGACCGGTCGTTGAAGATTTGGCCACCGAATTCGAAGGAAAGCTGAACGTCTACAAGATGAATGTTGATGACAACCCGGCAACCCCTGGTAAATTCGGCATCCGGGCTATCCCGACATTGATCCTCTTTAAAGGAGGCGAGGTCGTTGATCAGATCACCGGCGCGGTCGGAAAGGCTCAACTGGTCAGTCTTATAAACAAAGCTCTATAAATCGAATACTGCCGGCTCCGCCTTCCTCTATAAGAAATGTTCAACGTGATACGAAAGTGGGGGGCTCCCATACGTCGGATACAAATTTATTTCAGATCTGCTGGCTCTCAAGTCCCGTTGAAATGCTAACCGGACGGTTTCTAGGTTGAGGCCGGCAGATTTCTATTAAACCGGTATGGCTGGGCCAGATAGGACGGCCATAACAAATCGTGAAAGTTCATCACTCCGCCAGGGCAAGGCCGGTGCTTTGAGGAGACTTTCATATAAAGGGTTTGTAACGCTTCGACCGGGCGTTATAAAATTGCGGATCGGGTGAAACAACCAAGCCGCCGAACTCATTTACGGGTGCTTCCAGTGTCCCAATAATCACATCCGACTATGCAACTATTTACTCGTAATTCTCTTCACACACATTCACGACCTCGCATAATTCCGATCACTCTTCTATGTGCAACTGTGCTTATTTTTACCTTATCCGGATGCGCATCGATCAAGAATATGTTTGATTTCACAGGGGGTAAAAAGGTCAACCTCCAGCAATCGGCCGAGACCCTCATCGTCAAAGGGCTGGATCAGTTCAATATAGGTCGTTACGACTCGGCTAGCGAGTATTTCAACAAAATTCTCGACAGTTATCCGTTTACACCCCAGGCCGTTCTGGCCGAGCTAAAGGCCGCTGATTGTAAATATTACCAGGAGCATTATCTGGAAGCGCTCCTCCACTACAAACAGTTCGAGGAACGACATCCTACCAATGAGGCCATGCCGTATGTGATGTTCCAAAAGGGTATGTGCAATTACAACCGCATAGATACTGTAGACAGAGATCCGGATGGGGCTATCCAGGCGATCCGGGATTTCACCCAGTTACTGCGGGCCTATCCGGTTTCCCCCTATACCGATGAAGCCAAAGCACGCATCCGGGCTGCCAAGGAATTTTTGGTCAACCACGAATATTTCGTCGTGAACTTTTATCTTAGGACCCAAAAATTCAAACAGGCGGAAGCCAGATTAAAATACCTCATCGCCGCTTATCCGAATGCTATGATAATACCTCGAGCCAAAAAACTTCTGGCAAGGATTGAGGCCGGCAATCCACCTCATTTTGGGATAAGCGATTGGTTCGCCGATCTTTCCTTGCCGAGCTGGAACACCTTCTTCTCAAGCAAATCCAGTATTCCGTCGACGGAAAAGAAAAGCGAATAAAGCAGGTAGATTTTCCTTCAGGGCCGAGCCACGTGCAAAAGTGGCCTTTATACAGTCAAGGCATCGGAAATCGCCCAATCGTTGCCGAGTGAAACCTCCATTGCCCTGACCGGGCAGATGGTCACACATTGTCCGCAACCGGTACATTGGTCGGCATCAAATAGCACAGCCATATCAGGATGATGCATTGCCAAAGCTCCGGATGGACAGACCCCCGTACATTCCCCGCACTGAAAACATTTATCGTCGTCACGGCGAATGCTTGCAGCAAGACGTTCAACCCGTACCCCGAAACTCTGCAGGTATTCCAAGCCTGCTTTTACATTGTTCTTGCCCCCCTTTAAACCAAGTATCATCATCCCTTCCCGGTGGGGCAATATATCCGCCTTGAGAATATTCGACTCTATATCATACTTCTTCACAAGCTGGTAGATAAAGGGCTGTTCGCTGGTGTCTTTGGGAAATCTCAATATATATATACGTGTATACATGTAGCTATCCTTTCCTTGTCAATGTAAGAGGACTTTTTTATTCCAGCCTTCCGTTTTAGTGGAACAAATGAAAATTACGTGATTTTCAGGCTCTCCCTCTTGCAAATTTTTGAACCTCTTTTACTTTTTTCGTTCCCAAACCTTCTCCACCATGGTTACCAGCTGCTCAAGAGGCCGGTCGGTATCCAGGGTGAGAAGTTGATCCGCAGGAAGTTCTACAGGCGGCTCAAAACGACCCTTCTGCCGTAGATAAATCTCCCATCGGCCATCCGATACGGCGTTTGGGTCCCGCAATCTTTTTTCCATCCGTATTTTTAAAACACTTTCATCACATCGGCAATAGACAAACAACAGCTTTGCCTCATGTGCGAACTCCAAACAGATGCGTTGTCTCTCCGCGGACGATTGGTATGAGGCATCCAGGATAACACAGGTCTTTCTCTCCCGAGCAAAATCCTTCCGGGCCAAGGAAATCAAGAAATCATAGGTTCGCCTGGAAAAGTCCGTGCTGTAAATCCCTGTGTCATATCCACTCGTTTGTCTACTGGATGCAGCCAGGCCGGCAAGCTCCTTGCGGGCAACATCGGAGTTATGATAACAGCACCCCCATTTCCGGGCACAGGCTTCGGCGAGATAGCTCTTCCCGGAAGCTATCTTTCCGAAAAAAATCAACAGCCGCTTTTTTCCGGACATTTATCTCCCTCGGACCTCAATCGGCATAGCTTGCAGCCAGTTGGAAATATCTTTTGGCCTGTTCCATGCTTGTCTTGGCCTTATCAATGGGAACCAAAGGATCTTCTGCGGTAAAAAGTCCTATTTTCCCACGCACATAAGCTCGATAGCATTTATAGAAATTGAGCATTTCCCAAAGCCCTTCATCTCCAGATCGGGCAATGAATTGGGTAATAAAATAGGAAGAGAGCTCCATCAGACCGTGGTAATCCAAATCCATGGCCAAAAAGGCGATATCGGCGGCCACGTCCGAATAGCGAAACCGTTCGTTGAATTCAATACAATCGAAGATGAAAACCTTGTCCGCCAGACAGATATTTGCCGAATGGAGGTCACCATGACAATCCCGCACTCTTCCTGCAGTGACCCTGCGATCAAACCGTTGGCTATCGGCAAGTACTTTCTTTGAAAACGCCTTGATCTTGTCAAAAATCTCCCTGGTCAGACCACCTTTACCGACCACTCCCTCCGTCTGATCAAAATTCTCCAACACGTTGTGGGAAACAGCTTCCGCCCTTCCGAACTCTCTTATGGTTTCCCCACCATCAGCCGTATCGTAAAAAGGAATCAGTACTTCAATAATCGCATCGAGATGTTCTCTTTTTAAATCCCCTGATTCGATTATCTTCGACATCATCCGCTCTTCCGGCATACGGGCCATTTTAATACCGTACTCCACCACGTGTCCCGCTCCTTTAAGCGAGTAGTTTCCATCGGCCAGATTGACGGAAACCATATCCAGATAGAGATCGGGGCATAAGCGCCGGTTCAGATCCAATTCGCGTTCACAGAAAAATTTCCTCTTGTTCAAAGTGGAAAAATCAAGGAAACCGAAATCCACCGGTTTCTTCCACTTGTAAACATACTCTCCTGCAATCACAACAAAAGATATATGAGTTTGAATCAATTGCGTCGCCGTCACACTGTGGGCATAGCTCGTGGGCTTTAGCAAAAATTCTATATACGGCGGATATTTTTCCATGCAATACCCTTAAAGATCGTGTCGTCGTCACCAAGCCGAATGTCCGGGAAGATTGTAAGGGCAAGATTGAATCATTTACCCAGTCGGAAACATTTCAGTCCAATCTATGACTTCAACACGTCCCCTCTGCTCCCAGGGTATAAACGAGCTGTCGCTCACCCGACATGACGGCACGCTCCACCATGTGGAGGCTGGTGGACTTTTTATCATAACAGAATCAACATTAACCGTAAACTCCCACAAATCCCCTTTACCTTGGTTTTGAATCATGCTATCTATAATGTTTTGTTTTTCCATGTTTAATATTCACAACTCCCGATACCACTCTCTTTGATTTCCCATGGATCACAAACAACTTACAGAATTGCTGTTCTCCGTTGAAAACGGCCGTTGCACTGTCGAAGACGCAGCCCGACGGCTTCGCCATCTGCCGTCTGAGCGTGTTGCCGATGCGTGTATCGACCATCAGCGGACAATTCGTACCGGGATTCCCGAGGTTATCTACGGTGAGTCGAAGACCATCGAGCAAATTGCGCCAATAGCCCAGGCAATTCTCGCCTCAGATGCCGTATTGATTGCGACACGCATCGATGCAGACAAAGCAGAAGGCGTCCAAAGCCTCCTTCCTGAACTTCAATACCACCCCAGAGCCCGTCTTCTCACAGGTAATGCCAAAAAGCCCGACAACAACCGCTGTCGTGGAACCATTGTCGTTGTCTGTGCCGGGACCTCCGATATCCCGATTGCCGAGGAGGCCAAGATTACAGCCGCGAGCCTCGGACATCCCGTGGAATCCGCTTATGATATCGGTGTTGCCGGACTACATCGCCTTCTGGACCACCAGGAGATGTTGCAAAAGGCCTCATCGATCATTGTCGTGGCAGGAATGGAAGGCGCACTTCCCAGTGTGGTGGGAGGCCTCGTCTCCTGTCCGGTAGTCGGGGTTCCGACTTCCATAGGCTACGGCACCTCTTTTGGTGGAATTACCGCATTGCTGGGGATGCTCAACAGCTGCGTTCCCGGGCTGGCTGTGGTCAATATCGATAACGGATTCGGCGCTGGATGCCTTGCCGCATCCATCAACACCAAAACAGGGGAGGCATCACCAGGTTGAACCACAAACTCCTTTTAATGTGAAAAATTATCCCCAGGGCCTTTCTTTCGGGTGGCCTTGATATTAATTTTCTACACAACCTTGCAAGATTCAGCCTTTGAGGTATAATCGCGGAGTTATTGTCGTTGAATTATAATACTGCAGCAAGGTATCGTCTCTTTTCCTGAAGCCTCTAAGGATATACATGAACACATCACTGAAACTGAAGCTCTGTCTAGTTGTTTTTCTTATCTTTTCAGCCATCGTTACCATCATTCCGTCTTTTTATAAGGGAACACCCTCGTGGTGGAAAAAATATATGGCTCCCGGCGGACTGCATCTGGGACTTGACCTCCAAGGCGGTATGCATCTGGTCCTGAAGGTCGATCTCGACAAAGCTGCACAGAACACCCTTGAGCTTGCAGCAAACGACCTGAAAGAACGCCTTTCCGAACAATCGATAACCATCGTCCAGACAAAATCTGAAAAACCAGGAACGATCTCCTTCACGCTCCCCAATACCAATGCTGTGGATAAAGTGAAGGATATTGTCAAAGATGACGATGATATTACGGCAAAATTCGAGACAAAGGAAGGAAGCTTTCCACGCATCCTTCTGTCACTGTCAAAAAAGAGAATCGAATTCATTCGAACAAACGCAGTCAACCAGTCCCTTGAGATTCTTCGTAACAGGATCGATCAGTTCGGTGTTGCCGAACCGGTCATCATTCGTCAAGGGGATGACGAGATCGTCATTCAGCTTCCAGGCATCAAAGATCCCAAAAGGGCAATAAAACTCTTGGGCGACACGGCCCAACTTGAGTTCAAGCTGGTTGTCGACTCCGCCGGAATAAACCTTCCTGGACTGATCCAACAAGCGATCTCGGCCGGCAAATGGCACAAAGGCGAGAGTACCAAGAAACTCAATCTCGCCCTGGAAAATCTTTTGCCCAAAGATACCTCCATCTATTTTGAAAAAAAGGTGGATGCAACAACGAAAAAAGAGACCCTCACTCCCCTGCTTCTGGAAAACAAGATCTTGATGACCGGGGATATGATCAAAGATGCCCAGGTTCGAATCGGAGGCAACTTCAATGAACCCTATGTCAGTATCAACTTAACGGGCCATGGGTCAAAGGTCTTTGCCAATATCACAGAAAAGAACGTCGGGAAAAGACTGGCCATTGTCCTGGATGGCGTTGTTCGCTCCGCTCCGGTAATACAAGAAAAAATTTTGGGCGGATCAGCACAGATCACAGGCAGCTTTACCCATGAGGAGGCAACGGACCTGGCCATTGTGCTTCGGGTCGGTGCCCTTCCTGCTCCCGTCGACATTATCCAAAATATGACGGTTGGAGCCAGCATGGGACAGGACTCCATCCACCAGGGAATATTATCCGGTCTTCTCGGTTCCTTCCTGGTTGTCGTGTTCATGTTTATATACTACCGGCTCTCCGGCATTATCGCCAACTTTGCGCTGGTGCTCAACATTCTCTTTCTCTTTGCAGGCCTAGCTGTTTTAAGTGCAACACTGACCATGCCGGGTATCGCAGGTGTCGTTCTTTCCATTGGTATGGCTGTCGATTCCAATGTTCTTATCTTTGAACGAATGCGGGATGAACAGGCCCTTGGTAAATCGGTCATCTCGAGTATCGACGGCGGTTTTAACAAGGCCTTTCTTACCATTGTCGATGCCCAGGTAACAACGCTGATAACCGCCCTCGCACTCTTCATTTTCGGAACCGGCCCTGTCAAGGGATTTGCGATTACCCTTTCTTTAGGTATTATCTTCAATCTCTTTACCTCCATCAACTGCTCCCGCTGGATCTTCGACAGCTTGACTTCGTACAAGAAGATTAAAAGAATCAAATATATGCAATTCTTCAAGAAGCCGAATCTCGATTATATGAAGCTTCGCAAGATTGCCTTTTGCTTTTCCGGCGCCCTGGCTCTTTTGGGGATAGTTGCCTTTATAGAGATTATTCTCGGTAATGCCAATATGGGTGTTGATTTTGCTGGTGGATCTCTTCTGCAATACAAGACCGAGAAGAGTTTTTCCATGAGCGACGTACGTGCCGCTTTCAAGCACAGTGAGTTCGCTGATGTCGATCTCCAAAAAGTTGAAAACGAAGGCCGCTTGATGATCAAGATCAAGAAATCATCGAAAATCGTCACCACCGACCTCAGTGATCGAATCACCAAAATCCTTAACAGCAAGCTTCCGGACAAGCAATTCACCCTGGAGAGTCAATCGGAAATCGGATCTTCTGTAAGCGCCACCTTACGTAATCAAGCCATACTTGCTATTTTCCTTTCCATGACCGGTGTCATAATCTACCTTGCAATTCGCTTTAACTTAAGTTTTGGGATTGGAGCCGCGATCGCCACCTTCCATGATGTTTTCGCCGTACTTGGTATATGCTGGCTTCTCCACATCGAAATGACTCTGCTTATCGTGACCGCCTTGCTGACCTTGGCTGGTTATTCTCTAAATGACACTGTCGTTATCTTTGATCGTATACGGGAAAATATGAATAAATCCGAAAAGCCCTCCATACTCCAGGTTATCAATGAAAGTGTCAACCAGGTTCTTGCCCGTTCGATCGTAACCTCGTTTACGGCTTTCTTAAGTGTTCTTGCTCTCTATCTGTTTGGTGGTTCGGTCATCCACGACTTCTCATTCGCCCTTTTGATCGGGATTATTATCGGCACCTATTCATCAATTTTCGTTGCCAGTCCGATCCTGACTGTTTGGGAAAAAAACTAGCACTCGTCTGCATTTCGAGACCGTATGCACCAGCCACCACTACCCGACAACGTTTCTAAAATCGACCGGGATGACCAGTTTTCCTTTGCATGTCATCCCGGTATTTCCTGCTTTACCCATTGCTGCCGGCAATTGGATCTGGCACTGACCCCTTATGATGTTTTGCGCCTGAAACACGCCCTTGGACTTTGCTCCTCCGATTTTCTTGAGAAATATGTCCTCATTGAACAGGAAGAAAGCGAGGCCTTTCCGCGTCTCTATCTGACCATGGTGGATGACGGTAAGGCAAGCTGTGTCTTTGTGGCGGCAGAAGGATGCACCGTCTATCAGGACAGACCCGGTGCCTGCCGGGCATACCCCATTGGGCGTGCAGCAGCAATCAGGAAGGGAAGTCCGGTTAAAGAATTCTTTGTTCTACTCAAAGAAAATCACTGCCGAGGTTTCAATAGCCAAAGCCCGCGCCAAACGCCGTTGAAGTACTGCCAAAACCAGGGACTTGCCCCCTATAATCGCTTCAATGATGCGGTAGGTGACATACTCCAGCATGAAATGATACGAAAGGGCATGAAACCCACAAAAGAACAGATAAAGAGCTATCTGTTGGCTTTGTATGATATAGATACGTTACGAGAAATAATTCTTGATGGTCGCCTGCCTCACGCATCTCTTACTCCCTCCCGACAGAGAGAAATAGCAGATGATGAGACGCTGCTTCTTTTTGCCATAGGGTGGTTGAAGAGCGAACTTTTCCCACAACACCACGAAACTACAGACCAATAGATACTAATAAGGTGCCCATGTTAAAGCTCATTGTATTTGATTGTGACGGGGTTATGTTCGATTCCAGAAATGCAAACCGCGAGTATTACAATCACCTCCTTGTTCATTTCGGCAAACCGCTTATGAATAAAGAGGAACTGGAATACGTTCATATGCACAATGTTACCCTGTCGGTCAAACACATCTTCCGCCATTATCCACAACAGGATGTAGGCGAAGTGGAGGCATTCAGGAGACAGCTTGACTATACCCCTTTCCTCCGCTTCATGCGTATGGAAGATGACCTGATCCAATTCTTGGATTGGGCAAAAAAAAGATTCGATCTGGCAATTTCCACAAACCGGACAACTACCATGACTCCTCTTCTCAAGAAATTCAAACTCGAGGATTACTTTGGAAAGGTTATGACCGCCGATACCGCAAAGCTCCCCAAGCCTGCCCCAGATGCGCTCATCGAAATTCTCGAACACTATAATTACCGTCCCGATCAGGCGATATATATCGGGGACTCCGTCATTGACAGGCAACATTCCAAGGCCGCCTGCATGCGGCTCATCGCCTTTAAAAACCCTGAACTTCCAGCAGAATTTCATGTCTCCAGCTTCATGGAAATCTGCGCCCTGCCCCCACTTGCCTGATTGGCTTATGCGCCATAAGAATCCGGAAACACTTCTGAATCTCCTCCTTCATCAACTCTCTTAACTCCTTCCATCAGCAGCATCATGAAATCTCCTATCTCGGCTGCTTTCATTTCCTGAGGAGAAAGACCGACATTGAATCGGTATATCCCTTCCCTTTCAGCAAGTATGGCGAAGATTGCCTCCTGGTTAAATTTTCCGGCATAGGTGGCATTTATAATACATCCCTCCCGAAAGGAGACTTTGGCCTTACCTTTTGTCAAATCGAGGGAAAGGGCACCGGTTTTTTTATTCATATGAAATATCTGGAACAGTTCTGCTGGTGCCATATCTTTGATTCGACCCTGCATACTGGCATCGAATTCACGGGTCCTGGCCGTATTGGCCTTGGCGAGTCTTTCGGCCAGCAGCTTGGTCATAAACAGCTGTACCGATGCGGCTTCACCTATCAACCTTCCGAAATTGTCGCCGCTTATTTCGAGAACTTCCGTATCTTCGATGACCTTGATTGAAGAACGGGCGATCTTATTACCAAAAAAGCTCATTTCACCGCAGACATCACCTTCTCTCAGGGTCGAAATTTTCACCATCTCATCTTCAACGCTGACCTCTCCCGACATCAGGATATAGAGATTTTGATTGATCTCGCCTTTTTGAATGAGATAGGCACCTGATTTGACACTCTGTTTATGCAAATAGCCAAAAAACCGTTTCAAGTGGTCTTGGGGTATCGCCTTGACCAGCGGGTAATCGCAGATCATGGCAAGAAGGCCCTTTTCCTCCGCCGTCAGGTCAGAATCTTCGAAATAAGTATCAGGAGCATCATCAAGTTTTACGAATTTTATGAGCCCGGTGCACCCACTGCAGCTAAAGACCCGGAGATTTTTTTCTGGATCAGTGACCGTCCCGGCTTCGTCCAGCAGGTTGAAGAGAAGCTGGGTCATCTCCCGAACC
>Ga0307440_1000252_pt1 | contig 26062 bp, 24 predicted proteins | sample SalMarWE160410MG_FD_202150 | JGI IMG/M metagenome (GOLD analysis project Ga0307440, IMG submission 202150) | Salt marsh sediment microbial communities from the Plum Island Ecosystem LTER, Massachusetts, United States - WE1604-10 | ecosystem: Environmental > Aquatic > Marine > Intertidal zone >...
GGGGTGCGCTTCTACGAGCGTCGGGAGATCCGCGACGTGGTGGCCTACCTTCAGCTGGTGGTCAATCCGGCCGATGAAGCCGCCTTCCTGCGCGCCGTGGGCTGGCCGCGCCGGGGGGTGGGGAGCGTCACGGTGGAGCGGCTCCTCTCCGCGCGCCGGGAGGGCGAGACGCTGGTGGACGCGGCGGCGCGCGCGTCCTCGCTGGACGCCGTTCCGACCGCCGGGGCGCGGGCGCTGGAGGGCTTCGCCGGCGTCATCCTCGAGCTCAACGCCCTGCAACGGGAGGTCACGGCCCGCGAGGTGGCCGCGACCTGCGTCGAGGCGTTCGGGATCCGTGAGGCGCTCGCCGGGGAGGAGGACGGGGAGGATCGGCTCGCCAACGTGGAGGAGCTCCTCGGGGCGGTCGCCGAGTTCGATCCGACGGAGCTGGACGAGCGGCCCGACGGGGCGGGGGAGCTGGAGCTGTTCCTCGAGCGGGTGGCGCTCCTGTCCGACATCGACCGCTGGGACCCCGAGCAGGGCTCGGTATCGCTCATGACGCTCCACAACGCCAAGGGGCTCGAGTTCCCGGTCGTGTTCGTGGCCGGACTCGAGCGAGGGTTGTTCCCACTGGCACGGGCCGAGGCCTCCCCGGACGAGTACGAGGAGGAACGCCGGCTGTTCTACGTGGGCGTCACGCGGGCGCGCGACCTGCTCTACCTCACGCACGCCGACCGGCGCTGGAGGGCCGGGTCCGGGGGCCAGGCGGAGCCGTCCCCCTTCCTGGACGAGGTGCCCGAGGAGGCCGTCGAGCGCCGCTGGGTGGGGGGATCGCGGCGGGGCGGCTCCCGCACGGCCGCCTCGCGAGGGTCGCCGGCCTGGAGGACACGCGACGACGCGAGCGCCGCGTCGTTCTCGTGGCGCGCCGGCGGCGGGTCGGAGTCGACGGCGATCGGCGTGCCGCCCGGCGGTGGCGGTCCGGGCGAGCTCCGCTACGACTTCGATGACACGCAGGAGACGCTGCGGCTCGAGCCCGGCGAGCGGATCGTGCACCCGTCTTTCGGGGAGGGTACGATCCAGGGCCGCTCGGGATCCGGACGCGGGACGAAGCTGACCATCGAGTTCGACGAGTCCGGGATCCGCAAGGTGATGGCCGCGTACGCGGATCTGCGACCGGCCTGACGGACAGGACGCGAGGGGGAGAGGTGGCACGAATCGACGAGGCGGAGGTGCGGCACGTGGCGCGTCTGGCGCGCCTCGAGCTGGACGACGACGAGCTCGCGCGTCTGACACGCGAGCTCGAGGGCGTCCTCGCTCACATGGACCGGATCGGCGAGCTGGAGCTGGAGCCGGCCGGGCCGGCTCCAGAGGGCCGGGGCCTGGAGCCGGTGCTGCGTCCGGATCGACCGGACCCCGATCCGCTGGCGTTCGGACCCGAGGCCATGGCGCCGGACTGGCGTGACGGCTTCTTCGTCGTGCCCCGCCTGGCGTCGCTCGGCGACCGGGACGCGTCGTGAGCGGCGATGCCCTGACCAGCCTGGAGGCCTGCCGGGCCTTCCTCCGCGCCGGAGAGGCTGCGTCCGGGGAGCTGCTCGACGAGGCCCTGAGGCGCAACCAGGCCCTGGACCGGGGGGATCGGCCCCTGCACGCCTTTCTGTCCACCCTGGAGCCCGGGGCGGAGCCGGGAGACGGCCGCCGGGGACCGGGGGCCGGGGAGAGCGGCGACGAGTCCTCGCTGCGCGGCGTGCCGGTGGCGGTCAAGGACAACCTGTGCACGCCGGACCTGCCGACCACCTGCGGCTCTCGCATCCTGGAAGGCTACCGATCTCCGTTCACGGCCACGGTCGTACGTCGGCTCGAGCGCGCCGGCGCGCGCGTCCTGGGGAAGACGAACCTGGACGAGTTCGCCATGGGCTCCTCGACCGAGAACAGCGGGTTCGGGCCGACGCGAAATCCCTACGACCGGGAGCGCGTCCCCGGGGGCAGCTCCGGGGGCTCGGCGGCCGCGGTCGCTGCCGGCGTGGTCCCGGTCGCCCTGGGGTCCTCCACGGGGGGATCCGTACGTCAGCCGGCGGCCTTCTGTGGCCTGGTGGGGATCAAGCCCACCTACGGTCGGGTCAGTCGCTACGGACTGGTGGCCTTCGCCTCGAGCCTGGACCAGGTCGGCGTCCTGTCGCGCACGGTGCGCGATGGGGCGGTGGTGCTCGAGACGATCGCGGGCTCCGATCCGCGCGACGCCACCTGTCAGGATCGACCGTCGCCCCGGGCCGCGGCCCTCGACGAAGTGGACCTGGAAGGCCGCGTCCTCGGGCTTCCGGAAGAGTATCTCGGGGAAGGGTTGGACGATGGGGTCCGTGCCCGGGTGGAGGACCTGGCGCGCGAAGCGGAGCGGGCCGGAGCCGAGATCCGTCGCGTGTCCCTTCCCTCCACGCCGCTCGCCATCCCGTGCTACTACGTGCTGGCGCCCGCCGAGGCGTCCAGCAACCTGGCTCGCTACGACGGGGTTCGTTACGGGGTGCGGGCCGAGGGCGCACCCGACGCCACCACGCTGTTCGCCCGCACCCGCGGCCAGGGCTTCGGTACCGAGGTGAAGCGGCGCATCATGCTCGGCACGTACGTGCTGTCGGCGGGCTACTACGATGCCTACTACCGCCGGGCGCAGAGACTTCGGGCCCGGATCGCCTCCGAGCTCCACGACGTGTTCGAGGCGGGGGTGGACGCCCTGCTCGCGCCGACCACGCCGACCCCCGCCTTCCGGCTCGGAGACCACGCCTCCGACCCGTACGCGATGTACCTGGCGGACGTGTTCACGGTGTCGGCGAATCTGGCCGGCCTGCCGGCGATCTCCATCCCGATCGGGACGGTGGACGGCCTGCCGGTGGGCGGCCAGCTGCTGTGCCCGCCCTGGGAGGAGGAGCGCATGCTCGGCCTGGCGGCACGGCTGGAGGAGCGCGTGGCGTGGTCGCCGCCCCCCCTCGCGTCGCGGCCCCAACCGGAGGTGGGAGCTTGAGCGGGGCGGGGAAGCAGGCCGACTGGGAGACGGTGATCGGCGTGGAGGTCCACGTCCAGCTCCGCACGGCCACGAAGATGTTCTGCGGATGCGAGGCCGCGTACGGTCCGCCTCCCAACACGCGGGTGTGCCCGGTGTGCCTCGGGCTGCCGGGGGCCCTGCCGGTGCCCAATCGCGAGGCCGTGCGCCTGGCCGTGCGCGCCGCTCTCGCGCTCGAGTGCCGCGTGTTCGATCCCTCGCAGTTCGTCCGGAAGAACTACTTCTATCCGGACCTGCCCAAGGGCTACCAGATCACCCAGTACGAGCACCCGCTCGCGCGCGACGGGCACGTGGCCCTCCGCGTGGACGGAGTGCCGAGGGACGTCCGGGTCCGGCGCCTCCACCTCGAGGAGGATGCCGGCAAGTCGCTGCACGACCGCTTTCCAGACTCGACCGCCGTGGACCTGAACCGGGCCGGCGTCCCGCTGGTCGAGATCGTCACGGAGCCGGACCTTCGGTCCCCCGCCGAAGCGCGCGCGTACCTCGCGCGCCTCAAGCAGCTCCTGGAGCACTACGCGGCGGTGAGCGACTGCAACATGGAGGAGGGCAGTCTGCGGGTCGACGCCAACCTGTCGGTGCGGCGCCCGGGCTCCGAAGTCCTTAACACGAAGACTGAGGTGAAGAACCTCAACTCCTTCAGCAACGTGGAGAAAGCGCTTTCCTACGAGCGGGATCGCCAGGTGGCCCTGCGGGAAGCGGGGGAGGAGGTGGAGCACGAGACGCGCACCTTCGAGGCGGCCACGGGCCGCACGCACGGGATGCGCGGGAAGGAGGAGGCCTTCGACTACCGCTACTTCCCGGAGCCGGACCTGCCTCTCCTCGTCCTGGAGGAGGGTATCGTCGAGACCGTACGCGGAGAGCTGCCCGAGCTGCCACAGGTCGCCGAGGAGCGGCTGCGGGAGGCGTGGGGACTGTCCCTGTACGACGCCGAGCTGCTGGCCGCGTACCCCCGGCGCCTGGCCTACTTCGAAGCCGTGGTCGCCGACCGCGACGCGGAGTTCGCCAAGCAGGCCGCCAACCTGATCATGGGCCCCCTGGCCGAGGCCCTCAACCAGCGTGAGGGAGGTGGCACCGAGGACGGGCTCCTGGCTCCCCGGGCCCTGCGCCGTGTCGTGGCGCTGAGGCTCGACGGCACGCTGAGCTCGAACAGTGCCGATACCCTGCTGTCCCTTCTCCTCGAGCGGGGAGGTGACCCGGACGAGCTCGTGGAGGCGCACCGGTTGGCCCAGGTCCGGGACGCGAGCCGGCTGGCGGAGTGGGTGGAGGAGGCGCTCGCGGCGCATCCCGAGGAGGCGGAGCGCTTCCTGTCGGGAGAGGAGAAGCTCCTGGGCTTCTTCATGGGAGCGGTGATGCGGCGGGCCGGCGGGGCCGCCGACCCCGGTCGGACGCGGGAGCTGCTGCGGGAGAGGCTCGGGGGCGGCTGACCGGGAAGCCCCGGCCGCGAGGGATCGCTCCGCGCCGTGACGGTGCGGGAGCCGGCGTCAGCCCGTGATGCGGGGCGCGGCCCGGGCTCGCAGCCGACCCGTGATGCGCTCGGCGATCGCGGGCGTCGTTCCCCGCTCCTCCCACAACCCCAGCTCGCGGCCGGCGAGCGGGAAGTGCCGGTTGGCGGCGGCCTGCAGGGCCGTGCCGGGATCGGGCTCGGAGTCGACCAGGAGCACCTGGCGCCGCACCTGCTTGGCACGCCGGAGGGCCAGCTCGCCGGTGGGGTCCCTGGAGGCCGCAGGCGATTCCGATCCCCAGATCAGGTAGCCGGCCGTGTGCTCGAAGGCGTGACGGAAGTAGAACTCCGTCTCGGCCCCCTCCAGGTCCCATCTCGAGTTGTCGATCACCGTGTCGAACAGGTTCTGCCACGGCTGGTAGTCGGCCAGGCGGATCATCCCCCGGAAAATGCGCCGGTTGGTCCTGAAGCTGAACAGCGTGCTCGCCAGCACGCTGTTCAGGAGCTCATCCACGCGCGAATGGTCGAACTCCATGACCAGGCTCCGGGCGAGGCGCGTGTAGTCGGAGCCCACCGCCGCGTCCATCCTGTGCTCCCAGTAGGAGTGGCCCAGGGCCCGGGTCGAGGACGTGAGCAGCAGCATGCGAGGAACGAAGGATTCGTGCGCCACGACGTCTGCGGCCAGGTGACAGAGGTAGCCGAGCGCTCCGGCCTGCAGGGCGGCGTCGTCCTCGGCGGCCTCCAGCATCTCCTCGCCGATGTGCCATGCGTGCGGGTGCCGGTCCATGGGGGCGTAGCGCTTGGCCATGGAGATGTCGGCGGCCAGGTTACCGTACAGGAACTCGAGGGCGTGCTCGGAGAGGAGGCCGGCCAGGGAGGCCGGCAGCAGCTCCAGCGACCGGAGCACCTCCAGGCCCAGGAAGACGTGAGTGCCGGGTCCCCAGGCGAACAGGGCGTGCGGCTGGGCGAACAGCAGCAGCGCGGCCAGGAGCGTCCCGGCCACGACCACCTTACGGCTCACCCGGACCTCCCCGGATCACGCCGACCTGCGCCCGGACGACCCGCGCTTGCCCCCCCGTCCCCGGCGGGCCCCGCGCAGAGCGCGCAGCACGGAGGCCGTCGACACGAAGGTCTCCTCGGCCTCCTCCTGGACGACGGCCAGCAGCCCGTTGATCTCCGCGGCACGCTCCTCGGCCATGGCCAGGATCTCCTCCACCGACTCGGTGGCCCGCTCGACGGCGCGTCCCACGTTCTGGACGTCCATCCGCAGGGAGGACGTCACGAACCGCATGTCGTCGGTGGCATCCCCCAGGTGCTCGAGGACGGGCTCGAGTCGGTCCTCGGTGACGCCGAGGATCTTGTCGATGCGGCGCACCATGCCGTCGAAGCGCCGCAGGGCCGGCAGCGCCCGGACGAGCGCCGCCATGACGCCCACCGTGACGACGATCCACAGCCCCAGGGCTATGATGCCGAGGACACGAAGCACGTCCAACGGTCCTCCCGGTGCTCGGAGTCTTCCCGGGCCGCCCGCTCGGGGGCCGCGGCGAGATCGAAGCGTGCCGCTTCCGGCCCGCTCCAACCCAATCTACGTCCATGGGTTCCCGAGTGCAGGATCCCTGCCGCGGCGGTCTAGACGCCGTCGGTGCCGGTCACGAGCTCGCCCCGTCGGACCAGGAGCTGGCGGATGATGGGGGGTCCCACGGCCTCGCTCACCGTGACTCCGAGGACGACCGTGGCGAAGAACAGGTCGAGGGCGTGGCCCCCGGAGCCTCCCAGGATGTGGCGAATCGACACGGCCATGGCGATCGACAGGCCGCCCTGCGCCAGCAGGCCGAGTCCCAGGGCCGGGGTGCGCTGACTGGAGGGCAGGGCGGGGAGGACCGCGAGCCCGCCGGCGAGCTTGGCGCCCGCTCGCAGCACGACGTAAGCGAGCACCAGAGGTACGACCTCCCACCCGGGCCAGCGCAGGAGGGCGCCCGACAGGAGCAGGAAGACGACGTGCACGGGCTTCTCCCACCGGACGAGGGCGTCCTGGAGCCGGCGGCTGGCGGGCGAGGCGCGCGCCACGAACACGCCGGCGACCGCGCTCCCGAACAGGGCCGACAGGTGGAAGAATGCCTGCGTTCCGGCCGCAAGGAGGCCCAGGCCGATCAGGAACAGGACCATCTCGGGGCGGCGCGGTCGGACGCGGAGGAGGGACACGAGCAGCCAGCCCGCGAGCACGCCGAGCAGCACGGAGGTGAGCAGCCAGCGCACGACCGGAGGCGCGAAGCCGCCCGGGGAGGTGTGGGGGTGGAGGACGGCGAGCACGACGGCCAGCGCGCCCAGCCCGACGGCCCCATCCAGGCTCCCGGCCACGGACAGGATGCGGGAGAGACCGCCCCGCACGGGTGCCGAGCCGAACACGATGGCCAGCCCCGTCGGCGTCGATATGGCGGCGATGGCCGCCGTGCACAGCACGAGGAGCGTGGCCTCTTTACCCGCCCCCGGGATACCGCGGACCAACCCGAGTCCGACGGCGGCGAGGAGCGCGAAGGCCACCACCGCCTGGGCCGTGGCTCCCGCCACCTCCGCGGGCCGCAGCGTCGCCATGACGCTGGAGTCGAATTGCATGCCGAACATGAGGCCGATCCAGCCGAGCCCGAGGACGATGGCGGGAGAGAAGGCGTCCAATAGACCGGGCCCCAGGAGGTCGGCGCCGTTCGGGCCGAGCAGGAAGCCGACCAGGAGGAAGTGCGTACCGGTGGAGAGGACGAGTCGGATCGACACGGGCGCCCGATCCGCCCGGAAGCCCCAGCGGGCCCCGAGCATTCCGAGGAGCGCCAGGACGAGCGCCGCGAGGAGCGCCCTCACTCGTCCGTTTCGTCCAGCTCGGGAGCCAGCCCCACGGCCCGTGTCACGGGTATCGTGAAGGCGATGCCCGTGGCCGGATCGTGCATGTCGCCGCAGATCTCGGCCAGGAGAGCGAGCGCCTGCTCGGTCTTCTCCGGGTCGTCGACCACGCTGAACAGCGTGCGATTGCGCGGGCGCGACCGCGACATCAGCGTCTGGAGGCCGGCGAAGATCGGAATGTCCTGGCTGAGCAGGCGTCCCATTCCCTCGCTCTGCAGCACGGTGGCCCCCGTGATGCCGAGCTCGAGGAAGCCCGCCAGGATGGGGTCCAGCTTCTCCTCTTCGTTGATGACCACGACGAGCAGCTCCATGCAGCCTCCGGCGGAGGGGTCGTCCGCACTCAGATGTGGTGGGTCTCGAAGGCGCGGATCGCGTCCACGACCTCTTCCGGCGACCGGCTGGAGCGCAACGAGGAGCGAAACCGCGCGTCGCGTGCCAGCCGGGCGATCCGGGCCAGGAGCTTGATGTGCTCGGTACTCCTTCCGGGCGGCGACAGGAGGAGGAAGAAGAGGTGCACCGGGTCCTCGTCCGCGGCGCCGAAGCGCACACCGGCGGGGGCGATGCCCACCACGACGAGGGCTTCCTGCAGCTCCGCACACAGCGCGTGGGGCACGGCGACGCCGCTCCCGAGCGCCGTGGAGTGCGCGCGCTCGCGCTCGAGTAGCAGGGACACGACCGACGCCGGGTCGCTCACCCGGCCCGCGCGCGCCGCCAGCTCCACCAGCCTTGAGAGCAGCTCCTTCGGCACCCGGTCCTCGAGCCCCACCCTCACCAGCTCCGGACCCACGTAGTCGCCTAGCTTCATCACGCCTCGCAGCGGCCTCACAGCTGTGTCGTTCCATCCCGGCACCCGGCCCCAGCATAGACGACGCGGTGTCGGGCCGGCAAGGCGGAGCGGTCCGGCGCGTTGCCATGGTTTCGCGCCACCGCCTACCTTGTGCCTCCCGGGTCCGGAGGCGCGTGGCCTCCGGCGGGACGTGACCGATCCGGGTCCCTCAGTCAGGAGATGTCACCAGCGCATGAGCTGCTTCCGCATCCGGGGGCCGGCCCGCCTGTCGGGCACCTTCCGTCCGGCCGGCAACAAGAACGCGGCGCTTCCCATCCTGGCCGGCTGCTTGCTCACCGACGAGGCGGTCGAGCTCGAGAACGTGCCCGACATTCGGGATGTCCGCACGCTCTGCGACCTCCTCGCGGCCCTGGGCGCGGAGGTCCGGTGGACGGGCGAGCACACGGTGCAGGTGCGGGCCGCCGAGGTCTCGAAGGGAACGCTGGACCCGGAGCTCGCGGGCCGGATCCGCGCCTCCGTCCTGCTCGCGGGACCGCTGCTCGCCCGGCGCGGAGAGGTTCGCCTGCCTCCCCCCGGAGGCGACGTGATCGGGCGCCGACGGCTGGACACCCACTTCCTGGCCCTGGGCCGACTCGGTGCCGAGGTGGAGGCCGGGGACGCCTACTACCTGAGGAGCCCGGGTCTCCGGGGCGCACGCATCTTCCTCGACGAGCCCTCGGTCACGGGCACGGAGAACGCCATCCTGGCGGCCGTGACCGCCCGAGGGACGACCGAGCTGAGGAACGCCGCGGCCGAGCCCCACGTCCAGGACTTGTGCCGCTTCCTGATCACGCTGGGCGCGAGCATCGAGGGAATCGGGACCCATACGCTGCGCATCGAGGGCCGCGAGCGGCTGTCGGGCGGGCGCTTCCGCCTGGGTCCCGATCACATCGAGGTCGGGAGCCTGCTGGGACTGGCCGCCGCCACCCGCTCCCCGCTCGTGATCGAGGACGTGCCCGCCGACACGATGGACCCGCTGCGGGTGGGCTTCGAGAAGCTCGGCGTGCACTTCGATCTTCGCGACGGAGACCTGCACATCCCGACCGACCAGGCGCTGGAGATCCAGGCGGACCTGGGCGACCAGATCCCGAAGATCGATGACGGGCCGTGGCCGGCGTTCCCGGCCGACCTCATCAGTATCGCCCTCGTGGTGGCGACCCAGTGCCGGGGGACGATCCTCATCCACGAGAAGATGTTCGAGTCCCGTATGTTCTTCGTGGACAAGCTCATCTCCATGGGCGCCCGCATCGTGCTGTGCGACCCACACCGTGCCGTGGTCGTCGGCCCCTCCCGCCTGCGCGGCCAGGTCCTGGAGAGCCCCGACATCCGGGCCGGCATGGCGCTGGTCATCGCGGCGCTGGCCGCCGAAGGGGAGAGCGAGATCCACAACATCCGCCAGATCGAGAGGGGGTACGAGGCCATCGGCAGGCGGCTACGGGCGCTGGGCGCCGAGGTGCACCGCGAGCCCGGGCCCGAGGGGGGAGGGGCCGAGTGGACGGGAACCTGACTCCGGCCGTGCCGGCCGCCCGCGCGAATCCGATCACCGAGGTTCGCCGGACGGGCAGGCCCGGAGAAGCAGTGTTGTTCCGGAACCTGGCCTGGGAGGAGGCGCACCCCGGTCTCGCCGCGGGCATCACGGGGGTCGGGCCGGACGCCGACTACGGTCTCACCACGGCGCCCGACCCGTGGACTCTGGCGGACCGCGTGGACCGGCTTTGCGACAGGCTGGGGGCGAGCGCGGCCGCCATGGTGCGGCAGGTACACGGCCGGCGCGTCGTGCCGCTGGAGGTCGCGCCGGACCGGGGGCTCCTGCTGGCCGGGACGGGGGACGGGTTGGTGTGCGCCGAGCCGGGCACGCTTCTCGTGGTGACGGCGGCCGACTGCGTGCCCGTGTACCTTCTGGACCCGGCGTCCGGCGCTTTGGGGCTGGTGCACGCCGGCTGGCGTGGTGCCGCCGCGGGGGTGCTCGAGGCCGGGGTGGAAGCCATGTCCCACCTGGGGGCGGCGCCCCCCGACCGGATCCTTGTACATCTGGGTCCCGGCATCTGCGGACGCTGCTACGAGGTGGGTCCGGACGTGCTCCAGGCCTTCGGTCGCCCGGCATCCGCGTCCGGTCAGGTGGACATTCGGTCCGAGCTGGCCCTGCGCGCCCGCTCGGCGGGGATCCGCTCGGACCATCTGAGCCGGTCGACCTGGTGCACGCGATGCAGCCGGGACCAATTCCACTCGCACCGGGGTATGGGGGGTGAAGCGGGACGGATGGCCGCGTTCCTCGGGTGGGTCACGCCCGCTCGCTGAGCGGGTTGCCCGGCTTCGGCCGAGCGCGTATCATAAGGTGCCGGCCAGGCAGCACATAGCTGTTCGGGGTTCGAGCCCGTCCGGAACGCAAGCGGTGCGACGAAGTGGGGAAGCCGTATGGGCCCCACTTTTTTGTTTGCGTCGAGGGAAGGCGTTGCGTGACAGGGCCATGACGCGAGACCTTTTTTCGGACATCGAAACCTGGTTGGAGGGACTCGGCTTCGAGCTCGTGACCTTCCACCGGAGGGGAGGACGGGGTCGGACCGCGCTCCGGCTGCGGATCGACCGTCTCGGAACGGGCCCGGAGGGTCCGGGCGTTACGATCGACGACTGCGCGCGGGTCAGCCGTGCGCTGCGCTCGTGGCTGGAGGGCCGGAAGGACGTGCCGGCGGACTACGAGCTCGAGGTGTCGTCGCCGGGCGCGGAACGGCCCCTGGTGCGGCCGAGGGACTACGAGCGGTTCGCCGGCCGGGAGGCCAGGCTGAAGGGCTACGCGCCCCTGGCGGGACGGTCCAGGTCCTTGCGGGGGCGACTGTTGGGAGTAGTGCCGTCCGTCGATGCCACCGTACGGGTGGCGATCGAGGTCGCGGGCGAGCGCGTGGAGGTACCGTTGGAGGAGATCGCGAGCGCCAACCTCATCTACAACTGGGAGGAGGACCTGTAGGAACGGGCGGGTGACGGCCCGCGGCGGGCGACCGAAAGTCGGAGCGCGAGGCGACGAGCAGCCAAGAGGACGTGCGGAAGAGACATGAGCGACAAGATCCCGGTCGTGGAAGCCTTTCGAGTGATGGCGGCGAACAAGTCGCTGTCGGAGAGCGAACTCCACGACCTCATCCGTGAGGGGATCCACGCCGCGCTGGCCCGGCGGTTCGGCGGGCCCGTGGAGGCGGAGATCGACATCACCGAGGACGGCGACATCGAGATCGTCGTGCTCAAGGAGGTCGTCGAGGAGGTCGAGGATCCGGCGCGCCAGATCAGCCTCGAGGAGGCGCGCTGGGACGATCCCGACTTCCAGGTCGGAGACCTCATGGAGATCCCGGTCGCGTTCGAGGATTTCGGCCGCAATGCCGTGATGGCGGCCAAGCAGCGGATCATCCAGAGCGTCCGCGAGGGCGAGCGGGAGAAGATCCGCGAGGAGTTCAGCGACAAGCTCGGCGAGCTCGTCTCGGGCGAGGTCCAGCAGGTGCAGCGCGGGAAGATCGTCGTGATGCTGAATCGCGCCCCCGAGGCCGAGGCCATCATCCCGTGGCGCGAGCAGAACCCGCGGGAACGCTTTCGGCAGGGTGAGCCGATCCGCGCCGTGCTCAAGAAGGTCGAGGAGACGCCGCGCGGGCCCAAGCTGATCCTGTCGCGTGGGGACCCGGCCTTCGTGGCCAACCTGTTCGCCATCGAGGTCCCGGAGATCTACCAGGGCATCGTGGAGATCCGGGAGATCGTCCGCGAAGCGGGGGGGCGCACGAAGGTCGCCGTTTCGTCACGGGACGAGTCCGTCGACCCGGTCGGGGCGTGCGTGGGCCTCAAGGGCTCCCGCGTCCAGGCGGTCGTGTCCGAGCTCAGCGGCGAGCGCATCGACATCGTGCCCTGGCACCCCGACCCGGAGATCTTCGCGCGCCGGTCGCTGGCTCCGGCCAAGGTCGCCAAGGTGATCTCGGATGCCGAGCGACACGTGATCACGGCCATCGTCGACGAAGACCAGCTGTCGATCGCCATCGGCCGCAACGGCCAGAACGTGCGTCTGGCCTCCCAGCTGATCGGTTGGCAGATTGATCTGTATTCCAGCCGGGACTGGATGGAGCGCGAGGCGGAGTCCGTCCTGTTCGGGGGGGGGGCCGAGGAATACGAGTTCGCGGATTTCCCGCTTTCCGAGCTCGAGGGGATCTCGCCGGCCTCGCTCGCGGCGCTCGAGGCGGTCGGGGTGGGCACCTTCTTCGACGTCCTCGACATGGATCAGGAGGATTTCCTCGAGGTCCCCGGGATCGACGCCGAAGAGGCGGAGCGGCTCGAGGGCCTCATCGACGAGCTCACGGTCGTCGATGAAGGGACGACGGGCTTGACGCTGGACCTTTCCTCCGCGGTTGCGGAGATCGGTGGAGATGGGACGTCCGGCGAGGCTTCGGGCGAGGCCGCCGACGGGGGGGACGACGGAGAAGACTCCGGGACGGCCGAGGACGATGACGCGTCGGCCGTCGCGGTCTCCACCGAGGGCTCGGAGGAGGAATCCGAGGATGAGCCCGCCGGCGACTGAGGACCGCGAACTTCGCGCCCTCACGACCCTCGGGCTGGCCCGGCGGGCCGATCGGGTCGCGATCGGCACGCGTGCGGTTAAGCAAGCGGCGGCAGCCGGCGAGCTGCGCGTCGTCCTCGTGGCGGCGGACGCGGGTCCGGGCGCCCGGAAGCGGTTGGGGGCGGTCCTGCGCCTGGAGGGCGTGGACGTCCTTCGTGTCGGCTCACGCCGGCGGCTCGGCCGGGCACTCGGCCGGGACGACCTGGTCGTGGCCGGCGTGACCGATGAGGGCTTCGCGGCACTGCTCGCCGAGCGGCTGCCGCTCGATCGGGGCGCGGCCCCGGATCGCCCGCGAGGACAGCGGGACGTGGACGAAAACGGCGCCGGCCGGACCCGACCGGAGCAACGGCGCGGACGGAACAGCGAAGCAGCGAGGCAAGGGTAGACGTTGGCCAAGTACAGGATCTACGAGGTGGCGGACGAGCTGGGCGCGGAGTCGAGCCAGCTCATCCAGATGCTGCGCGAGATGGGCGTGCCCGTCCGCAGCCACATGTCCACCATCGACGATGACCAGGTAGCGCGGCTCCACGCCTGGCTCGAGCGAGACCGGCGTGCAGGGAACGGTGCGTCGTCCGCCGAGGCCGAGACCGGGGGACGCCGCCGCCGTCGTCGTCGTCGCCGTCGCCCGGAGAAGGTGGCCACCGCGGCCGGGTCCGAGGAAGAGGCCGAGCTGTCCGCCGCGGAGGAAGAGATCTCCGAGGAGGATCTCGAGGAAGAGCTGTTCTCCGAAGCCATCGAGGAGCCGGAGGCGGTCGAAGAGGCCGAGGAAGAGGAGGCGGAGGAGCTCGAGGCGGAAACGGCCGAGCTCGTCGAGCCCGAGGCCGAAGTCGAGCTCGCGGTCGAGGAAGAGGCCGCCGAGGAGGCGGAAGGGACCGCCGAGGTCGCCGAGGCGGAGATCGAGGAGGAAGAGGAGCCGGAGGAAGAAGAGGCGGAGGAACCCGCCGAGGCGGCAGCCGAGCCGGAAGGGGAGGAGTCCGGGGAGGCCGCTCCCAAGAAGAAGAAGAGGAAGCCTCGGCCGGTCCGGCGGGGTCTCAGCCACCGGCACGGCCCGGCCGCGTCGGCGGCGCCGGGTGGCTCGGTCAAGATCGAGGAAGGGTACGGAGCGGGTGGCCGGCGGGGTCGCCGCGGGCGGCGCAAGAAGCCACGCGTGGACCAGGACGTGGTGCAGGAGAACGTCAAGAAGACGCTGGCAGCCCTCGAGGGAGGCAGTGGTGGCGGCGGGCGTCGGCGACGTCGTGACACGGGACCGACCGAGACGGAGGTCGAGCGCGAGAAGCTCGAGCAGGAGCGCGAGGCGGAGAAGACCCGCGTCCGGGTCAACGAGTTCCTCACGGTCGCCGAGCTGGCCGATCTCATCGACGCCTCGGCCCAGGAGATCATCACGTCGGCCTTCAAGAACCTGGGCCTCATGGTGACGATCAACCAGCGCCTGGACTTCGACCAGATCGAGCTGATCTGCGAGGAGTTCGGGTACGAGGCGGTTCGCGAGGAGGCCTACGAGGCGGATCTGCCCGAACTGGAGGAGGAAGACGAGGAGGTCAACGAGGAGGACCTGCGGCCTCGCGCTCCCGTAGTGACCGTGATGGGCCACGTGGACCACGGCAAGACCTCGCTCCTGGACCACATCCGCAAGGCCAACGTGGTCGCCGGCGAGTCCGGCGGGATCACCCAGCACATCGGCGCCTACCGGGTCGACCTGGACGGCGGGCGTTCCCTGACCTTCCTCGATACGCCGGGACACGAGGCGTTCACCGCGATGCGCGCGCGCGGTGCGGACCTTACCGACGTCGTCATCCTCGTCGTCGCGGCCGATGACGCGGTGATGCCGCAGACGGTGGAGGCCATCAGCCACGCCAAGAACGCCGGGGTTCCGCTGGTCGTCGCCATCAACAAGATCGACCTCCCGAGCGTGGATGTGGCCCGCGTCAAGCAGGACCTCCTCTCCCACGAGGTCGTGCTCGAGGACTTCGGAGGCGATGTCCTCTCGGCCGAGGTGTCGGCCAAGACGGGCCAGGGCGTCGATGACCTTCTCGAGAAGATCCTGCTCCAGTCCGAGCTCCTGGAGCTCAAGGCCGACCCGGAGCGGGCCGCGAGGGGCACCGTGGTAGAGGCCGAGCTGGACCGCGGCATGGGTCCGGTGGCCACTGTGCTCGTCCAGAACGGTACGCTCCGGGTGGGCGATGATTTCCTGTGCGGGCTGCACGCCGGGCGCGTGCGGGCTCTGCTGGACGAGCGCGGAAACAACGTGGAGAGCGCCGGTCCGGCCACGCCGGTCCGGGTGCTGGGCCTCGAGGCGGTCCCCCAGGCCGGCGACTCGCTGGTGGCCCTCGAGGCCGACCGGGCCCGGGAGATCGCCACCCGCAGACAGCAGCTCGAGCGCGAGAAGGACATCCGACGGCGGGCCAAGGGCACGCGACTCGAGGACGTCTTCGAGCAGATCCAGGCCGGGGAGCAGGCGATCCTGAACCTGGTCATCAAGGGCGACACGGACGGCTCCGTCCAGGCGTTGTCGGATTCGCTGGAGCGCCTCAGCACCGATGAAGTGGCCGTCGAGGTCATCCACCGCGGCGTGGGCGCCATCAACGAGTCCGACGTCCTGCTGGCCACGACGTCCGATGCCACGATCCTCGGGTTCCACGTGCGGCCTGACAACAAGGCTCGAGCGGTGGCCGAGTCGGAGGGCGTCGAGATCCGTACCTATGACGTGATCTACGAGGCCGTACAGGACGTGCGCGACGCGCTCGAGGGCATGCTGGAGCCCGAGGAGCGGGAGATCGTGGTCGGCACGGCGGAGGTGCGACAGCTGTTCCGGGTCCCGAAGGTCGGAACCGTGGCCGGCTGCTACGTCTCGATGGGCCAGATCCAGCGTAACCTGCCCCTCCGCCTCCTGCGTGACGGGGTGGTGGTCTACGAGGGCAGCATGGACAGCCTCAAGCGCTTCAAGGACGATGTCCGCGAAGTGCGGGAAGGCTACGAGTGCGGACTGTCCATCGCGGGCTACAACGACGTCAAGGTCGGCGACGTCATCGAGTGCTACCGGGTGGAGGAGGTCGCACGGACGCTGTCTCAGAGTGCCGCCTCCTAGGGCCCGAGCCCGTCCCCGTTCCGGATCGCAGCCTCCCGTATCTTGTCCGCCGTCGTAGGCGTCGCCCGGTGGGTCTTGCATCTGCCCGGATGCCGTTCGCTCAAGGCCAAGCGCAAGGTGGTCCACAGCCTTCGCGACCGGATGCGGTCCCGGTTCGGCGTGTCGGTCGCCGAGACGGACTTCCAGGACGAGTGGCGGCGGGCCGAGCTGTGCGCCGCGCTGGTCACTTCGGATCGCCGTCTGGCCGAGTCCATCCTTTCGAAGCTCGACGACCACGTGGCGTCCGATCCCCGGGCGCACGTCATCGAACGCGAGACGGTGCTCTATTGAAGGCCCGATTCCGCGGCGGCTCGATCGTTCCACACGGCGCTCCTACGCGCCCCGCGGCCGGGAGCGGTCCGTGACCGGGCACCGCCGCGTGCGCCGGCTGAACCAGCTCCTGCGCGAGGAGCTCTCGCGTCTCATCCGGCGGGAGGTCAAGGACCCCCGGGTCGGCCTGGTGACCGTCACCGATGTGGACGTGACCTCCGACCTCGAGCATGCCACCGTCTACGTGAGGACCGTCGAGGCCGACCGGTCGATGGATGAGCTGCTCGCCGGCCTCCACAGCGCGGGCGGCTATCTCCGCCACGCGCTGGGTAAGGAGCTCCATCTGCGTCGGATCCCCGAGCTACGCTTCGAGGAGGACCGGAGCCTCGAGCGCGCCCGGCGCATCGAGGCCCTGCTCGAGCAGGCGCTGGAGGGTGACGAGGACCCGGGGAGCGACGGAGCGGATGACCGCGCGGAGCCCTGAAGAGGGTCCCGAGGGTGTCCTCCTGGTCGACAAGTCGGCCGGGCCGACCTCCACGGACGTGGTGCGCCGCGCCCGCCGGTGCCTCGGCGTCCGCCGCATAGGGCACGCGGGCACGCTCGATCCGTTCGCGACCGGCCTCCTCCTGATGTGCGTGGGACGGGTCACCCGCCTGGTTCGCTACCTGCACCTCCTCCCCAAGACCTACCGCGCCAGGATGCACCTGGGCGTCGAGACCTCGACCCACGACCCGGAGGGCGACGTGGTCAGCCGCTCGGAGACGTGGCGCCAGGTGGACCGGGGCGGTGTCGAAGCCGCGGCCGCGGAGCTCACGGGACGGATCGAGCAGGTCCCGCCGCGGTTCTCGGCCGTGAAGGTGGGTGGGCGCCGGGCCTACGAGGCGGCGCGTGCGGGGGAGGACGTGCAGCTGGAGGCCCGGCCGGTCCAGGTGGAGTCCTTCCGGATCGTCGCCTTCGACCCTCCCGCGCTCGAGGTCGAGACCGTCGTGGGCACGGGCACGTACATCCGGGGGCTGGCGCGCGACCTGGGGAGGGCGCTGGGCTGCGGCGCCCACCTGCGCACCCTGAGGCGGACCGCGATCGGGCCGTTCGCCGTGGCCGAGGCGGTCGCGGACGCCGAGCTGGAAGAGGGCGCGGCGCACGACCTGCAGGGGTCCGGGGCGTGGCGCTCGCCGGCGGGCGCGGTGGCCTGGCTACCGTCCAGGGAGCTCGAGCCCGGCGAGGTCGAGCGCGTACGGCACGGCGGAGAGGTGCCGCGCGGGAGCGTCGTGCCCGGTGTGACGGCCGCCGGGCCGGCGGCTTCGGGGGCCGGGGCTGTCGGGTACGATGAGAGCGGGAGCCCGGTGGCGCTGCTGCGGGCCGGCGTGCTGGTGGCGGTGGCCGAGCCGCTGGGTACGGCACTCCAGCCCCGCGTCGTGCTCGATGCCGCCTGAGGGGACGCTGCGAGCCGGGGAAGGCCGTCCCGCGGGGAGCGGACCGAGCGGTTTGCCCCCGGAAGTGGAGGGCACCGTGCTCACGGTGGGCACCTTCGACGGGGTGCACCGCGGACACCGGGCGGTCCTGGCCGAGATCGTGGACCGGGCGGGAGCCCGGGGCCTGTCGAGCGTGCTGGTGACGTTCGATCGGCACCCCCTCACGGTGGTGCGCCCCGAGCAGGCGCCCACGCTGCTCACGACGCCGGACGAGAAGAAGGAGATCCTCGCGCAGACGGGCCTCGACTACGTGGCTTTCCTCTGCTTCACCCGTGCCCTGTCGCGCTACTCGCCGGAGGCGTTCGTCCGGACCTTCCTGGTCGACCGCTTCCGTGTCCGCGAGCTGGTGATCGGCTACGATCACGGCTTCGGCCGCGACCGGTCGGGAGATATCCAGACGCTGCGGCGTCTGGGCACCGAGCTGGGCTTCGACGTCGACGTGGTCGGCGAGGTGAGCGCGGATGGCGGGTCGATCTCCTCGACCCGGATCCGCCAGGCCGTCGGCGAGGGACGGATGGAGGACGCCGCCCTCGGCCTGGGTCGGCCCTACTCTATACAGGCGCCGATCGTGCACGGGCAGGGAAGGGGCCGGGACCTCGGATTCCCGACCGCCAACCTCCAGTCGCCCGGTGGCGCCAAGCTGCTGCCGCCGCCGGGGATCTACGCCGTGCGTGCCAGCCTGCGGACCGAGATCCGGAAGGGCCTCGTGCACCTGGGACCGCGGCCGACCTTCCCGGGCAGCCCCCCGTCCATCGAGCTGTATCTCCTGGACTTCGATGGGGACCTGTACGGGGAGCCCGTTCGGGTCGAATTCCTCTCCCGTCTCAGGGACGTTCTGCCGTTCACGTCGGCCGCGGAGCTGGTCGATAAGATGCGCGAGGATGTACGGGAAGCTCGGGCCTACTTCGCCGCCTCCGGGACGTGAACCGGGCCGTGGCTGGCACCCCTGGCACGTTCTTTACAGGAAGGGTAGAACCAACTATGATTGTGGACTTGGCGGCCGACCGAGTGGCCGCCGCTCGCGACGGGATGGAACCGGGAGGCCCGGCACGGCCTCGACAGTGACGAGGGAGGACATGCCCCTGACCGCCGACAAGACTGCCGAGATCGCCGAGAAGTTCGGCCGACACGAGAACGACCACGGCTCGGCGGCCGTGCAGATCGCGCTCCTCACGGCGCGCATCGAAGAGCTCACCGAGCACTTCCGCGAGCATCCCAAGGACCACCACAGCCGCCGGGGCCTCCTCACGATGGTGGGACGGCGACGTCGGCTGCTGAGCTACCTGCGCGGGCACGACCTGGAGCGTTACCGCTGGGTGATCGAGGAGCTGGGGCTGCGTCACTGACCGCCGGCTTCGCTCCATCCCGCCGCGGGACCATGCAGGGGCCGCCGGGCGCCGTTCCGTGCGCGTCGGGCGGCCCTCGTGACGATGGGGTCCCTCGCGGCGGTCGGCCGACGATGACGATGAGACGACGAAGAGCAACGAGCCATTGGATAGAGGGACGACAGCGATGAGTCACAGGATCGAGAGAGAGTTCTGGGGTCGGCCGCTCGTGATCGAGACCGGCCGCATGGCACGACAGGCGGACGGCGCGGTGTACCTGCAGTTCGGCGAGACCGCGGTGCTGGTGACGGCGGTGGCGGAGCGCAAGCGCTCCAACCTCCCCTTCTTCCCGCTCACGGTCGAATACCGCGAGAAGAGCTACGCCGCGGGCAAGTTCCCGGGCGGCTTCTACAAGCGCGAGGGTCGGCCGGGCGACAAGGAGACGGTCTCCGCGCGCCAGATCGACCGACCCCTGCGTCCCCTGTTCCCCGACGGCTTCCAGAACGAGACGCAGGTCGCCTGCTTCATCATCTCGGCCGACCAGGAGAACGACGCGGACGTGCTCGGGATGCTGGGTGCCTCGGCGGCGCTCAGCCTGTCACCCATTCCATGGAACGGCCCGATCGCCGGCGTGCGGGTCGGTCGCCTGGACGGTGAGTGGGTGATCAACCCGACTTTCCAGCAGCTGGAGTTCTCCGAGACCGACATCGTGGTGGCCGGCACCGAGGACTCGATCGTCATGGTCGAGGGCGCGGCAGTCGAGATCTCCGAGGACCTGTTCATCGAGGCTCTGGAGGTCGCGCACGAGGCCATTCGCCAGCTCATCGACCTCCAGAAGGAGCTGGTCGAGATGGCGGGCGGCGCTCTCGAGAAGTTCGAGTGGGAGGGTCCCGACATCCCCGAGGGTCTCGAGGACGCCGTCCGGGAGGCGGCGGAGGCCCGGGTGCAGGAGGCGCTCAACCTGCCGAGCAAGGACGAGCGCAACCAGGCTCTGTCGGCGCTCCGCCACCAGCTCACCGAGGAGCTGGCCGAGCGCTTCCCGGACCACGTCGACCAGGTCGGCGAGGCGACTCGGGCACTCCAGAAGAAGGTCATGCGCCGGCAGATCCTGGAGCGGGGCGAGCGCGTGGACGGCCGGTCGCTGGACCAGATCCGGCCGATCACGTGCGAGGTCGGCGTGCTGCCCAGGCCGCACGGGTCCGCCCTGTTCACGCGCGGCCAGACACAGGCGCTGGCGGTGACGACGCTGGGCACGGTGAGCGACGAGCAGCGCATCGATTCCATCGACGTCCTCGAGGAGACTTCGAAGTCGTTCATGCTCCACTACAACTTCCCGCCCTTCTCGGTCGGGGAGGTGCGGCGCTTCCGGGGGCCGGGCCGGCGCGAGATCGGGCACGGCATGCTGGCCGAGCGGGCCCTGCAGCCCATGTTGCCGCCGTACGATGAGTTTCCCTACACGATCCGCGTCGTCTCCGACATCCTGGAGTCCAACGGCTCGAGCTCGATGGCGTCGGTGTGCGGAGGTTCGCTGTCCATGATGGATGCCGGGGTTCCGCTGCGGGCGGCCGTGGCCGGCATCGCCATGGGACTGATCGAGGAAGGCGGCCAGACGGCGGTCCTGACCGACATCCTGGGGATCGAGGACGCGCTCGGCGACATGGACTTCAAGGTGGCCGGCACCGACCAGGGCATCACGGCCATCCAGATGGACAACAAGTCGGGTGGGCTGGAGGTGTCCGTGCTTCGGCAGGCGCTGGAGCGGGCCCACCAGGCGAGGCTCCACATCCTCGAGATCATGGCCCAGACGATGCCCCGGCCTCGCGCCGAGCTGTCGGAGCACGCTCCGAGGATCATCACGGTGGAGATCGATCCCGACAAGATCGGCAAGGTCATCGGTCCCAAGGGCAAGACGATCCGCGCCATCCAGGACGAGACCGGAGCCGAGATCAACATCGAGGACTCCGGGGTGGTGACCATCTCCTCGCCGGGCGGGGAGGGCGGCGAGCGGGCTCGTCAGATGATCGAGGCCCTCGTGGAGGAGCCCGAGGTCGGCCGCGTATACGAAGGGGTGGTCAAGAACACGACCAGCTTCGGCGCGTTCGTCGAGATCCTCCCGGGTGTCGAGGGCCTGTGCCACATCTCGGAGCTTGAGGACAAGCGCACGGAGAACACGGAGGACGTCGTCAAGAGCGGCGACCGCGTGCGCGTCAAGCTCCTCGCGATCAACGAGAAGGGGCAGCTCAAGCTCTCCCGTAAGGCTGTCCTGCCGGCCGAGCAGAACTGAGGGCTACGTCGGTGCCCACGGGGGGCGGGGACGGCTCCCGGGGACCCGGGCCGGGTGGGTCCGAGAGCGGGCTCGTCGGCGCCGCGGGCGCCGCAACCCGGGCGTCGCCCGCACCGCCATCCGGCGGGACGGGTCCCCGCTCCGAGCGGTTGGCGCCGGGCGTCGTGCGCACGGACTTCCCGGACGGCTTCACGGTCCTCACCGAGACGATGGAGGGCGTCCGCTCCCTGGCCGCCGGGGTGTGGATCCGCCAGGGCACCGTCCACGAGCCGGCGCCCCTGCGCGGCATCTCCCACCTCCTCGAGCACATGGTGTTCAAGGGCACGGGTCGGCGCAGCGCCCGGCAGATCGCCCTCGAGATCGAGGAGGTCGGCGGCAACCTCGACGCCTACACTACGCACGAGCACACGGGGTTCACCGCCCGGGTCCCGGCCGACCACGCCGAGCGCGCGCTCGACGTCCTGTGCGACATGGTGTTCTCGCCCACGCTGCGCTCCCGCGACCTCGAGCCCGAGCGGGAGGTCGTGCTCGAGGAGATCGCCGGCGTCGAGGATTCGCCCGACCAGCTCGTGTTCGAGCTCCACGCCCCGTTCCTGTACGGGAGCCACCCCTACGGCGCGCCGATCCTCGGGACCCGGACGACGGCATCCGCTCTGACGGAGCGGGATCTCCGCGAGCTGCATCGGGGCACCTACCGACGTTCCAACGCCGTGTTCGCCGCGGCCGGGAACGTGGACCACGAGGCGCTGGTGGAGTCCCTGCTCGGGCGGCTGCCGGCGCAACAGCCGGCCACCTCGGCCGAGGTGGGTGAGCCGGAGACCTGGGGCCGCGGTACGCGACGCGTGGAGCGGGAAGGGGGGCAGCAAGCCCACGTCGTGGCCGCCGTGCCCGGCGTGCCCTACGGGCACCCCCTCCGCTACGCCGCCGTGCTCGTGGAGACGGCGCTGGGCGAGGGCATGAGCTCGCGGCTGTTCCAACGCGTTCGCGAGGAGCTGGGCCTGGTCTACACGATCTACAGCTTCCATGCGTTCTACGGGAGGGCGGGACACGCCGGGGCCTACCTGGCGACCCGACCCGAGACGGCGGAAGAGGCGCGTGCGGCCATGCTCCAGGAGCTGGACGTCCTGGCTGACGAGGGTCTCCGGCCGCAGGAGCTCGCCTCCACGAGGGAGCAGCTCAAAGGATCGGCGATGCTGTCGCTGGAGTCCCCGGCGTCGCGCATGCACCGACTCGCCGGGACCGCGCTCTACGGTGAGCCCTTCAGAACGATGGACGAGCTCGCCGGGCTCATCGACGCGATCACCGTCGATCAGGCCGCCGAAGCGGCGGCCCTCTTCGAACCGGACCGGGCGGCGGTGCTCGAGCTCGCTCCGGCCTGAACCGATAAGAAACGACGCAGGAGTTCAGCCATGATCGTCGGCGTGCCGAGGGAGATCAAACCGGATGAGAACAGGGTCGCACTCGTGCCCTCGGGCGTCGAGGCGCTGGTGCGGGCTGGACACCGGGTCCTGGTCGAGACGGAGGCCGGGGCGGGGAGCGGCTTCCCCGACGAGGCGTACGAGGGTGTCGGAGGGGAGATCGCGGACGGGCCGGACGCGGTGTGGGGGACGGCCGAGATGGTCGTCAAGGTGAAGGAGCCGGTAGGCGCCGAGTACGGCCGTCTCCGTGACGGCCAGGTGGTGTTCACCTACTTCCACTTCGCGGCCGACCGGGAGCTCACGGAGGCCGTGCTCGACAGCGGCTGTGTGGCCATCGCTTACGAGACCGTGCAGCTCCCCCGCGGCGAGCTCCCGTTGCTGACGCCCATGTCGGAGGTGGCGGGCCGGATGGCCGTGCAGGAAGGGGCCAAGTATCTGGAGAAGGTGTCCGGCGGCCGCGGCATCCTGCTCGGTGGCGTACCGGGCGTCCTGCCCGCGGAGGTCGTGATCCTCGGCGGCGGCGTGGTCGGCACGAACGCCGCCAAGATCGCCGCCGGCTTCGGAGCGCACGTGACCGTGCTCGACGTGGACCTCGACCGGCTGCGCTACCTGTCCGATGTGATGCCGGCCAACGTGGACCTCCTGTACTCGAACCGTCATCACATACTCGACCAGCTCGAACGCGTGGACCTGCTGGTCGGGGCCGTGCTGCTGCCCGGCGCCAAGGCACCCGAGCTGGTGCGACGCGAGGACCTGGCCCGGATGCGCGAGGGGTCGGTGGTCGTGGACGTGGCGGTCGACCAGGGCGGCTGCGTCGAGACCATCCACCCGACCACCCATGCCGACCCGACCTACGTGGTGGACGGGGTCGTGCACTACGGCGTCTCGAACATGCCCGGGGCGGTCCCGAGGACCTCCACGCTGGCGCTCACGAACGCGACCTTCCCCTACGCCCTCACCCTGGCGGCGCGCGGATGGCGCGAGGCGTGTCGGGACGACATGTCCCTGGCGCGCGGCCTGAACGTCGTGGAGGGCCGCTGCAGCTACGCGGCGGTGGCCGAAGTCTTCGATCTTCCGTACACGCCGCTCGAGGAGGTGCTCTGAGCCTCCCGTCGGCACGGCGGCCCGACCGGGCCTGAGGCGCCGTGATCTCCTTTCGCCGCACGGGACGTCGGTCTAGATTGGGCCGGTTCCCGGAGGGCGAGCCTCCTCACGCCCTGCCGGTCGGGCCAGTCCGGACGCGTCGCCGACCCCTCGGCCGCGATCCGGGTCGGGCGCAGCTTTAGCTTTCGTCGGGTTCTCGCATGGCCAAATGGTTTCGGAGGGGTAGCCTGCTGCCCATCAACGACATAGGCGTCGATCTGGGCACGGCCAACACGGTGGTCTACGTCAAGGGCGAGGGGATCGTCCTCAACGAGCCATCCGTCGTGGCCATGGAGAAGGGCAGCGGACGGATCAAGGGGATCGGCCTCGAGGCCAAGCGCATGCTGGGCCGGACGCCGACCGGTATCGAGGCCGTGCGTCCACTCAAGGATGGCGTGATCGCCGACGTGGACGTCACCGAGATCATGCTGCGCTTCTTCCTGAAGACCGTCACCTCGAACCGGTTCTTCAAGATCCGTCCTCGGGTGGTCGTGGGCGTGCCCTCCGGAATTACCGAGCTGGAGCGGCGGGCCGTGCGCTCGAGCGCTCATGCGGCAGGGGCCAAGGAGGTCTACATGGTGGCCGAGCCCATGGCGGCCGCCATCGGGGTGGGCCTTCCGGTGGAGACGCCCACCGGGAACATGGTGATCGACGTGGGCGGCGGAACGACGGAGATCGCCGTGATCGCGCTATCGGGATCGGTGGCGGACACCTCCATCCGGGTCGCCGGCGACGAGCTCGATGCGGCGATCGTCACCTTCCTCCGCAAGAACTACAACCTCCTCATCGGAGAGCCCACGGCCGAGGCGATCAAGATCCAGATCGGGTCCGCCTATCCGGACGGGGAGGAGCGCGAGATGATGGTCAAGGGGCGCGACCTCGTGTCGGGCATCCCCAAGACGGTCCGCGTCCACTCGGCCGAGATCCGCGAGTGCATGCAGGAGCCCATCCAGCAGATCGTGGGCGCGGTCCGCCGGGCGCTCGAGATCACCCCACCGGAGCTGGCGTCGGACATCGTGGATCGGGGCATCACGATGACCGGAGGCGGGTCGCTCGTCCGCGGTCTCGATGTCCTGCTCCGCGAGGAGACGGGTCTGCCCATCCACGTGGACGAGGAGCCCCTCACGTGCGTGGTGCGGGGGACGGGTCGGATCCTGGACGACTTCGACCGCTATCGGAACGTCCTGACGACCTGACCCACGGGTGGCTTCCACGGGCGTGAGCGAGCCGGGCCGGGCAAGGGTGGACCTGGCGGTCACCGTCCTGTGCGTCCTGGTCGGCACCCTCATCGGCGTCCTCACGCCCGCCCGGCGCCTCGTGCTTACGCACGCGCTCCGCTCCTCCGTCCTGGCGCCCGTCCTCCTGACCCAGGAGGCCGTGGCCCGCCGCACGCGGCTCTCGGCCCGCCTGGCGGTCCTGGAGACGGAGCGCGACTCGCTCGCCCGGGAGCTGATCGAGGCCCGCCAGGCCCTGGAGGAGAATGCCCGCCTGCGCGAGGTCCTGTCCCTGGGCCCCCGGCCGTCCGACACCCTCGTCGCGGTCGAGCTCGCGCCCGGCCGGGTGCCGGGGGGTGAGGACCAGACCTTCCTGGTGCGCAGGGGCTCGGACGACGGCGTGCGGGCGCCCGCCGGGGTGTTCACCTCCCGCGGGCTCGTGGGCGTGCTCCGGGCGTCCACCGCGCACGCCTCGCGGGGCCAGTTCTGGACCCATCCCGACTTCCGGGTCAGCGTCCGCACCGCGACCGGCACGGCCAGTGGGATCGTGCGCGCCGGGGACGACCCCGATCAGCCGATGATGATTCTGGAGGGAGCGCCTTACCAGACGGACATTCCCCCGGGGACGGTCCTGTACACGTCGGGCCTCGGAGGCCTGTATCCGCCGGGCATCCCGGTCGGCACGGTGCGCTCGGTATCGGCCGTCGAGTCCGGATGGGAGAAGAGCTATCGCGTGGAGCCGGCGGTCCGGCCCGAGCAGGTGGGCGTGGCGCTCGTGTGGCGCAGGCCGGCGGGGCCGTGAAGGACGCTTCGAGCGGCGGCCTGGTGACGGTACTGACGATCGCGGCGTTGCTTGTCGCCCACTTCCTGCTGCGTCCGCTCCTGGTGGCCCGACCCTTCGCGCCCGACCTGCTGGCGGGCGCCCTCATGCTGGCCGCCCTCCACGTGCGGCCCGGGACCGCGGCCGTCGTGGGATTCGGGGCCGGCCTGCTCGAGGGGGCCATGGCCCTGGAGGGGATGGGCACCCTGGCCGCGACCTTCGC